>OUNO011323065.1_pt1 | contig 69721 bp, 57 predicted proteins | sample 1779811 | NCBI WGS metagenome assembly OUNO01 (sample SAMEA3914804, study PRJEB12502) | metagenome | biome: forest; material: soil | place: Canada | collected 2010-06-25 | depth 0.3 m
CAAGGTGTGAGCTTACGTTTACGTTTGAAATCTGGATTGAAATTGCGCTGTCAGAGAAGATCGCAGTGTGAGGAATCTTGTAACCGCTCAGATCGAGATCGTGGAGGTAGAAGATACCGTCTTTGAGGTCGATTCCGTTCAATGAACCAGAGAGATCGTTTTGTTCGCAGTCTCCTAGAGTGTCGTGAGTTGCTTGAAGGCTCATTGCGAAGTAACCGGAGTTACGGATGGTGTTTCCGCCGATTCTTGGATCGATGATGGAACCGTTTCCATCCTGACCGGTGCGAACACCGAATACCGAGTTGTTATCAATCTGGTTGTTGGTGACTTCAAGAGAATTCATGACGGTGTTCTCAGCATAGAGAACGATACCCATGGAGTTTCCATTGAACTGACTCTTGGTCACGCTGAAGCTTGGGGAGTCGTAAACGAAAAGTCCGTATCCGTTAGTGGTTCCGTTTTCTTTCAAATTGGTGAGGGAGTCGTTGTTACCTTGAACGAATACCGCGGCAACTGCAAGTGGAGCATAAACCGTGTGGCCATTACCATCGACGTTTACGTTGTCACCGGAGATGGTGAAACCGAAGCCAGTTGTATCCGGACAGTTCAGGTCGTTTGCGAGGCGAATGCTTTGAGTGATGACGTCACCGCAGTTTACAGTGGTCAATGGAAGGCTGCTGCTTGAGCCGCTGTTGCCGTATGAACCGCCGTGGCCGTTGCTGCTTGGGCGGGCATAGTGTTGAAGATTACAAGATTGCTGGCGGGCGCCTTTCAACTTCTGGCAGGATCCGTGGAAGTCAGGGCCACTGTGTGAAATGGCAGCTTGCGCTGTTCCGCTGATCAGGGTGAATAAAGCTGCTGTTAAACCAATTGAATTGAATTTCATTTTCTCTCTCTTTCGATTGTTCTCTCACCTGATATAAAGCATGTTGTGGGCCAAGTCTAACCTATCGAAATCATTGACAATCATTTTGATGACCTTCTTGAATTCGATACAGGTGTATAGATTCTCTACAGATCGTTTGCGAGAACCCCTGGAACGGCAGAGGCGGGCTTAATCCTGTAGTAAAACGAATTCAATTCATGTTAAGGCTTGAGTAAGGACTTGATCACCAAAAGGACAGGTACCATGAAGACGACGACAGACATTCAGGCGCATAGCCCATCGACCTTTTATCCGCTTCTGCTTGGAAGCGGGAAACTCGCGCGCCATCTCCACTACTACTTCCACCTGAACAACATCCCCCACTGCCATTACGACGACGCAAGGAATCTCGATACCGCTGCGTTTGAATCCAAACTGGAAAGAGCTTCCTTTGTCTGGATCCTCACCTCCGACCGGGCGATCACGGAAGTGGCGGAAAAAATCAAGGTGAAAAAACCGGGGGTAACCCTCGTTCACGCATCAGGTAGTCTTTCTGTTCCGGGCGTGTACACGCTTCATCCACTCAATACCTTCGGGCCGGATCTCTACGACACCTCCGTCTATCTGAAAACCGCATTCACCGTGATCACGGAAGAATGGGCGGATCAACCTGAAGCACTCGTTTCGTTTTTCAAAAACGTGCCGAACCCGAGACAGGAAATCCGTGCGGAAGCCCGTGCGTTTTACCACGCTGCTTGCGTGATGACTTCGAACTTCCCGCAGATCCTCTGGAGTGCGGTGTTCTCTGAAATCGAAAAGAAGCTCGGTCAGCCGTCAGCCCACTTCGAGCCCCTTTTAAAACAAGCATCCGCAAACTTCCTTGAACTAAGAAACCAGTCCCTGACCGGCCCACTCGTTCGAGGCGATCAATCAACGATCGACCGGAATCTTCAAGCACTTGCTGGCTCGGAATTACTCGGTCTCTATCAAAGTTTTGTTCAGTTTTATCAATCACGCTCCAACAAGGAGGAAGCATGATCACTGTACCCGAATTCAAAAAGAAGAAAGCCAAAGGCGAGAAGATCACCTGGATCACCTGCTACGATTCATCCTTTGCCCGCATCCTGAACGAGAGCCCGATCGATGTACTCTTGATCGGCGACAGTTCGGCGATGACCATGCAGGGGTATGACTCCACCATCCACTCCACCCTCCCTGCGATTGCAGGATTCGTGAATGCGGTTTCAAAAGGCGCGAACAACAAGTTCATCGTCGCAGACATGCCTTTCCTCAGCACCCGCCGCTCACTCGAATCAGGTGTTAACGCAGCCGATACCCTGCTCAAAGCAGGCGCGCACGCAGTGAAGATCGAAGGAATCCGCGGAAACGAGAAGCTCGTCACTCACCTTGTGGAATCTGGAATTCCGGTTGTGGGTCACCTGGGCCTCACCCCCCAATTCGTGAATGCGTTTGGTGGAATGAAAGTTCAGGCAAAAAGTGCTGAAGACCAGGACCTTCTGATGAAAGAAGCAAAACTCTTTGAAGACTGTGGCGCATTCTCACTCGTTCTCGAGTGCGTTCCAAGCAAGATCGCAACCCAGGTCACCCAGTTGCTTAAAATCCCGACCATCGGAATCGGTGCGGGCAATGAAGTGGACGGTCAGGTTCTCGTTCTTCAGGATCTCCTTGGCTTCAATCCAAACTTCAAACCCAAGTTCCTTCGTCACTACCTGAATGGCTACGAGTTGTTCAAGGGCGCTTTCGAGCGCTATCACCAGGACGTAGTGAACGGAAACTTTCCGAACGATCAGGAGAGCTATTCTTCATGAAAATCTTTGAATCCATCAGCACCTACCGCGAATGGCGTAAAAGCCTTCCCAAAGACCAGACCGTGGGTTTTGTTCCCACCATGGGCGCACTTCATGACGGGCACGCAAGCCTCCTTCGTGCTTCCAAAAAAGAAAACACCTTCACGGTTCTCTCCATTTTCGTGAACCCCACCCAGTTCAATCAGAAGGAAGACTTTGAGAAGTATCCGAAGACCTGGGAGCAGGATCTCCAGATCGCGGAACAAGCGGGAGTGGATGTGATTCTTTCACCTGCGAATCCGTCCGAGCTCTATCCTGACGAATACAAGTACCAGATCACCGAGAAGGAATTTTCAAAAGAACTCTGTGGCGAATTCCGCCCGGGCCACTTCGATGGCGTATTAAGCGTTGTGATGAAACTGTTCCAGATCGTGAAACCAGCCCGTGCTTACTTCGGCGAGAAAGACTTCCAGCAACTTTCCCTGATTCAGGGAATGGCGGACGCTTACTTTCTTGATCTCGAAGTCGTCCCCTGTCCGACGATGCGCGAAGACTCCGGTCTTGCGATGAGCTCCCGGAACCTGCGTTTGACGCCTGAGGAAAAAGAACTCGCTCCGAAACTTTATCAAGTGATGACGAGCGCCGAAGACCTCGATGACGCGAAGAGCACGCTTAACCGCCTTGGTTTCGAGGTGGAATACCTGGTTGATAAGAAAACCCCTTTCGGAATGCGCCGTTTTGTAGCAGCTTGGCTTGGAAAAGTGAGACTGATTGACAATGTCAAACGCTAGCCCAAAAGTACTCCTTCAGGTTTCCGGATCAATTGCTGCATTCAAGGCAGTCGCCCTCTGTTCTAAACTCACGCAAAACGGTTACGCCGTTGAAGTGGTGTTAAGTGAAGGTGCCGAACAATTTGTGGGAGCCGCATCTTTTGAAGGACTGACCCGGAGAAAAGTTCACTTAGGCGTATTTGATGAGGGCGAGATGATGGCCCACATTGATCTCGAACGCTGGGCGGATCTCATTCTCGTTTACCCCGCTTCCGCGAACACGATTGCAACCCTTGCAAACGGTTTTTCCCAGACTTTGATCGGATCCATCTTCCTCGCTCACGAATTCAAAAAACCTTACTGGATCCTGCCTGCGATGAATCAGGCGATGCTTGCGCATCCGACAACCAAAGAACACATGGCTTCACTCCAGAAAATGGGAGTAAAGATTTTCCACCCCGACTCGGGAACCCTTGCCTGTGGCGAAACCGGTTCCGGACGTCTGGTTGAACCCGAAGCAATTCTTGGTGAGATCAATCAGTACTTTAATCGCAACAAAACCGAGAGTGCGCCTCTGAAGAAAACACGCATTCTGATTACTTCGGGCGGCACCCGCGAGCCGATTGATCCGGTGAGATCGATCACCAACATGAGTACGGGAAAAACAGGCCATACGCTTGCGAACGCACTTCAAAGTGCCGGCTATCCGGTGACTCTTGTTCAATCCATCCAGTCCAAATTCATGGATGCTTCGGTCCCGACCCTCACTTACGACACCACGGCTGATTTTGCGAAAATCGTCGAATCTGAACTGAAGGAAAATCATTACGACTACCTCATTCACGCGGCCGCGGTCGCCGATTACTCCGTTGAACAAGTGACCGATACAAACGGCACCGAGTTCTCCAAAGACGGAAAGATCCAGACCAACGCTCCGATCATCCTGAAGTTAAGACCCAATCCAAAAGTCATTCAGCGGGTGCGCGAGTGGAGCCGGAACGGAAAGATGAAAGTCATTTCCTTCAAGCTCACCGAAGGAAAGAACAACAACCTGAAACTCGATTCCTATGACTCCGAGTGGATTTTCCACAACGAGCTCTCGAACGTTTCGGATACGAAACATTCCGGAACCCTGTTCGTCCGCAAATCAGACGGGCAGTATTCGATTCAGGAACAATTTCAAACTAAAGAAGACCTGGTGAAACTCACCTTGAATCTCATACAAAACGAGGACAGCGTATGATCTTATTATTGGACGTCGGTAACAGCCAGGTCCTGGGCGGACTCATCGAAGACACGAAAGCGATCATCCCACAGATCAAATTCCGTTTTCGGAAAAGCACTCACAGCAGTGCAAGCTCGGATGAAACCGGCCTTTTTCTCATCAGCGTTCTGAAAGAAAACGGCATTGATCCAAAAAGCATCAAACAAGTCGGGATCTGCTCGGTCGTTCCGAATGCCATGCACAGCTTGAAAGGTGCCTGCCAGAAATACTTCAACATCACTCCGTTCGTTCTTCAGGCTGGCGTAAAGACCGGTCTCAAGATCAAGTACCGGAATCCGCTTGAAGTCGGTGCCGACCGGATCGCAAACTCGATTGCGGCGACCGTTTCTTATCCGAACCAAAACATCGTGATCGTCGATCTTGGTACCGCGACCACTTTCTGCGCGATCACCAATGAGAAGGACTATCTCGGCGGCGCGATCATCCCGGGCCTCCGCATTTCGATGGAAGCACTCGAGAGCAGAACGGCAAAATTGCCGTCGGTTGAGATCCTGCGTCCCGATTTCGCCTGCGGACGCTCCACGACTGAAAGCATTCAAAGCGGTCTTTACTTCTCGCACCTCGGTGCGATGAAGGAATTGATCGACCGTTACCAGAAGGAAGTCTTCGGCGGACAGAAACCGCTCGTCATCGGGACCGGCGGATTCTCTCGTCTCTTCCAAGGCACGGGGATCTTCGATGCGGAACTTCCGGACCTCGTTCTCTACGGACTTCTCATTGCGCTTCGTCTGAACGAAGAAGCGTAAGCCACGCGCAGCACCAGAATTCACCTGTTTTTCACGGAGTTGACCGCGGGCTTCATTTTACGCTAGAGTCTGGGAATGTCTGCCACCCCTAAAAAAGTCGTCCTTTCCGCGGTTCAACCGACCAATAACCTGCACATCGGGAACTATCTCGGCGCGATCAAGAACTGGACGAACTACCTGGACCAGTACGACTGCATTTTCTTTGCGGTGGATCTCCATTCCATCACCGCTGAACAGGATCCGAAAGCGCTTCGCGAGAACACTTACCTCTCCATCGCGTCTTACATTGCCTGTGGAATCGACCCGAAAAAGGCGACTCTCTTTGTACAGTCCCACGTTCCGGCCCATGCCGAACTCTCCTGGGTGCTCACCTGCTTCTCCAGCATGGGCGAACTCTCGCGTATGACCCAGTACAAGGACAAGAGCTCCAAACATGGAACTCACATCCCCACCGGACTTTTCACTTACCCCGTTCTCATGGCGGCCGACATTCTCCTTTACGGAACCCACATGGTTCCAGTCGGCGAAGACCAGAAGCAGCACCTTGAATTAACGCGCGACCTCGCGATGAGACTGAACAACCAGTTCCCGAACAACGACGCGGGCGAGAAGTCCCCGCTCTTCGTCGTCCCTGAACCGATGATTTCAAAGATCGGCGCACGAGTGATGAGCCTTCAGAACCCGGACGCAAAGATGTCCAAATCCGATCCTCTGGCCGGCGCCTGCGTCTTCCTGAACGATTCGGACAAAGAGATCGAGAAGAAGTTCAAACGCGCGGTCACCGACTCAGGCAGCGAAATCAAAGCCGAGGAACAGACCTCAGGTGTCCGGAACCTCATCCAGATCCAGGCAAGCTTCCTGAACGAGACCTACGACGCAGTGCTTTCCAGATACATCGGGAAACAGTACGGTTACCTCAAGGTGGACACCGCAAATGCGGCGATCAACGCGATCCGTCCAATTCGCGAAAAAACCGAGGAAATCTTGAAAGATCGCACGTACCTGGACGGGATCCTGAAAGCAGGACGCGATGAGGCGAGAGCGCGTGCAGAAAAAGTTCTAAACGAGGTTTACAAACGGGTCGGTTTCATTCGAAACTAACGTCATGAGTCTGACAGAAAGTCGTAACACCGCGCGCCCGCTCACCATTCGGCTCGAACAATTTGAAGGTCCACTCGACCTGTTACTCTATCTCATTCAGAGTCAAGAACTCGACATCTCCACTGTTGCGATTTCAAAAATCACCGATCAATACCTGAACACTTTAAAGCTCATGCAGGAAATGGACTTCGATGTCGCATCTGATTTCCTCGTCATGGCAGCAACTCTCATCCTCTGGAAATCCAAAGCCCTCATGCCGAAGGAAGAGGATCCAAACGCAGTGGAAGCCGAGACCGATCTCCCACTCACCCAGGAAGACCTCGTTCGCCAATTGCTGAATCGCCAGCGCTATCTCGAGATGGCGGGTCACATTGCCATCCGTCCACTTCTCGATGACGAAGTTTTCAAACGCCCGAACAAGCGCCCTCCAGTTGAAAAAGTCTGGAAGGAAATGAGTGTCACCAGTCTCGCAACGACCTATCAGGATCTCCTGATCCGTGAACAGCGCCGTGCCCGCGTGGTGATGAAAAAAGAGACCGTTTCACTCACTGAGAAACTTCAGGAGTTCGGCCGCAAACTCACACCGCACCAGATTACTTCACTTCACACCCTGATCAATGATCCAAGCCTTCGCAGCGAGTGGATCGTGGGATTCCTTGCGACTCTCGAGCTCTCTCGCTTGAAGAAGGCAAAGATCCATCAGGAAAAAGTTTTCGATCCAATTTACATCGAGCTGCTTGAGTCACTGGAAGGTTTCGATCCAGGCCAGGCAGTTGGATTTGAGTACGTCCGCACAGGGGGAACCGCATAATGAACACACCTAAAGACCCACACAATAAAGATACCGCTAACCACGAAGACGATCTGATCGGCATGCCAGGCGCAAGCGTGATCGATATCGGCGAACTTCGTCGTCAGCAGTCCATGGAGTACGATGAGTCTCTTGAGCTCTCTGATTCAGACAGCGAAGAATCAACTGAAGAAACAACCCTCGACGAAGAAGCACGCCTTCTCCGTGAAGAACTCGAAAACGATCCTGAAATGCAAAAGGACGTGCTCGAAGGCTACAGTGCCGACTCTTCAAACGAGAACCTCGAAAACATCGCAAACGCGGTGACCGAGCAGCAGCTGAAAGACCTCGAACACATGGAAGTCCTTGCTTCCGAAGTTTCAGACGAAATGAAAATGATGAACGAAGTGTTCATCGAGGAAGACAAGCTTCTCGAATCCAAAATCGCGCATGAAACTGCGATGGATCTCGCATCCAATGACGAAGACGATGTTGAGACGGAAGACATGAGCGAAGAAGACGCGGCATTGAAAGCAGCCCTTCCTCAAAAAGATGAAAACGGCGAATACAACCTGGAAGACCTCCAGAGCTGCATCGAAGCGATCCTCTTCTACTCTGATCGCTCCGTAAGCCTCAAAAAATTGAAAGACATGCTCGAAATGACTGACGCGGAAGACGCGCCTTTCTTAGCCGCTATCGAGCAATTGAAAGCATCCTACCAGTCCAAGGCTCACGGTTTTGAAGTCGCGGAAATCGCGGGCGGATACCAGCTTCGTACGAAGCCATCCAAAGCTCCACTCCTCCGTAAACTTGCAAAAGTGCAGATCCAGCGCCTCTCCCGTGGAGCGATGGAAACCCTCACCATCGTTGCTTACAAGCAACCTTGCACCAAGGACGACATCGACCAGGTTCGCGGCGTGGACAGCTCACACTTCATCCGCACCCTCCTCGATCGCAAACTCGTTGAAGTTTCCGGTCGTTCCGAAGCGGCAGGTCGCCCGATGATTTACTCCACCACTGACACCTTCATGGAAGTCTTCGGACTCATGAACCTCGCTGGTCTCCCGCCACTGCGTGAGATCGAAGCGATGGTGCCACAAATGGCTGCTGCTGACGGCGGCGAAGATCCACGCATCCTCCAGATGCGCAAAATGGTTCTTCAAATGAAGACCGAAGCCAATCACCTCGATTACAATGCCCGCGAAGATGAGCAGATCCTTCAAGAGATCAAAGATCGCGTGAAATCAATCGACATCACCTCCCCTTACCTCGTTCGCCAGAAAGCACTCGCGGATGAAGGCATCGTGGGCGATGAAGCGGAAGCGATGCTTGCGAAGGAATTCGGATTCGATCGGGCTTCAAGCGGCGGCGAAGCGATTGCTTCAACCGAGGAGCACGCTCACACCGAAGAACAGACTCACTCTGAAGAGCAGCTTTCACTTGAGTCGACTCGCGACATTCAGACTGACCTCAACGCTGACTTTTTAGCGATGCAGGATCTCGGTCACGATGAACATCACGACTAATGTTTAAAATGCACGAAGCTTGTCTCTAGATAAGCTTCGTGTCGTTTTTAATGGCAGCGAAGATTTTTCTGAACTGGCCTGCATTGAAGTCATGCTCCCGAACTTCGAAGAACTTCTCAATCGGAAGATCCGGGAAAATTGTCGGGAACTCCATCATTTCGTGCGCGATAATAAAAAGCGCAGATAACGGGCTGATGAATTGAGCCGTCATTCCGCGCGGGAAACCTGAACCGTCCGGTCGTTCATGGTGTTGAGCCACGATCTGATCCACATCGGATGGAACTTCGTTGAACTGACGCGTGTATTCCGCAGCTTTTGCAGGATGAAATCGGAGGATTTTCAAATCCTCCTGAGAGTAACGTTGTTTTGCGACGGCGTTTTTATACGAAGTCTCGCGGGCGAGATTGTCATCTTTAAGCGCGATATCGTGCAGGAAGGCCGCCATGGAGAGCTTCAGAAACGTACTCGCCGAAGACCAGCCCAGTCGATAAGCAAGCGCACAGGCGAGCTTTCCGAGCACCACACTGTGGGAGCTGACGTAAGTTCCTTCAATGGATTTCAATTCCTGAAAAATCGCAGAAAGACGCGGACGACTTCCAATCAGTTTCATCGTCATCGCAACACTCGCGCGTGCGATGTTCTGAGCCTCCGGAGTAAATCCCATTTCCCCGACGATGTCCCGGATCATCTCCTGAGACTCGTGAACGGTTTCCTTCACCTTTTCATCGGAAAGATTCTCTTCCTCGGTCAGAGCTTCGACTTTTTTAACCTGAGCCGTGAGCAAATCGTCGTACTCGGATTTTTTAAGAAAGAAACCCGAGGATCTGTATTTTTCAATATCAGCCTTCGAAATCGCATCGCCATTTTTGTAGACCTTGATGAAGCGGCCGTCCTGCATCTTGATGTAAACATCGATGCGGAGCGGATTCATGGAGGAAAGAATATCTCCCCTCACACCAACGTAATCGAGCGCGAGATTGGTGGTGTTCTTCTTGTCCTTTGAGATTTCAATCTTCTTCAGGGCCGCCTGAATTGAACTGTCGTTTCCAGGCGTGGCGAATTCCATGGGAACATCGAATTTGAAAATGGAAGACGGGCTTTCTTCCTTCGTGCAGAGAATGTAATCCACCTGTCCGCCGAACTGAACGAGCAGACGAATCAGTGCCTGAGAGGTTCCGCTGTGTTCAAAAATGATCAGGGAAAAGGATTTGCTCCCCTCTTCGAGAAGCTCAATCGCCTCTTGAAGCGAGGAAACGAGGGTTTCCTGGAAGGGAGTGGAGAAGTGCTTTTTTAAAACTTCATGAGCCAGCAACCGATGCCCAGGGTCTTTAAAAACGACAAGGACTCGGGGATTTTCCGCTGTTTTCGGAATAGTCTCCATGACTTATATTATCCCAGTGCATTTCACTTAAGTAAAGCTTTTGCGTCATATTACTTGAAAATCGCCCGTAACCGGGATACAACCCCTCCCAATCAATCAAAAGCACTGCCGGGACGGTAGGGCGAAAGGAACCCATGTCATCTTCCACTTCAGGCGGAGATCGCCTTCAAAAAATCATTGCACAAGCAGGAATCACCTCACGCCGGGACGCAGAAGAACTCATTCGCGACGGACAAGTGACGGTCAATGGAAAAACCTCCAAACTCGGCGATAAAGCAGTCCTGGGTCAGGACTCGATCAAAGTGAAGGGCAAGCTCCTTCACGCCACCACTTCAAAAGTTTACTACCTCTTTTACAAACCAAAAAACGTGATCGCGATGATCGCCGAAGACGAAGAAGGTCGCCCGACGATCAAAGACTTCACTGCACGCATCAAGGAACGCGTTTTCACTATCGGCCGGATGGACTTCGCCGGTGAAGGTGCAATCCTCCTCACCAACGACGGGGATTTGGCGCAAAGACTTCAAAAATCAACCGACATCATTCGTCGTTACCACGTAAAAGTGGATCGCAATCCAAGTGCGGAAGACCTGCAAAAACTCGCTCGCGGTGGTCGCATCGACGGTCGTTCCATGCAGCCTTTCCACATCCGTGTGGTTGAGAACTATGCCCGCAACGCCCTGATCGAAATCTCATTCGAAGGAATGGGCTCGATCGAGATCAAAAAATATTTCGAGAACAAAGGATTCTTCCCTGAGAAAGTCGCTCGTATCGGAATCGGTCACATCAATGCGACCAACCTCCTTCCGGGCACCTACAAGCGCCTCGAAGCCAGTTCCGTTGAAGCGTTATTCGCACAGCCTGAACTTGCGAAGAAACAGATCGAACGTCTCGTTGCAAAACGCACTGAAAGCTCAAAAGCAAAAGTGGTCCGCGAAGAAGACCTCGATTCCAAAAAACAACGTCGTCGCAAGCCCACTACTGTTACCGAATCCGGTGCTTTTGCACCAAGACAAACCTCCAAGTCGGACCAACCTGCACGCACTCCACGTGGCGAACCTCGCGGTGAACCCCGTGACGAATCTCGTGGCAAACGTGACTCAGCAGCACCTCGTGGTGAAGCTCGCAGCAACCGTGACGTCGCTCCCCGTAGTGAATCCCGTGGAACTCGTGATTCCGCTGCTCCTCGTGGCAAACGTGACTCCGCTCCCCGTGGTGAATCCCGCGGTACTCGTGATTCCACTACTCCTCGCGGCAACCGTGACTTCGCTCCCCGTGGTGAATCCCGTGGAACTCGTGACTCCGCTGCTCCTCGCGGCAACCGTGACTTCGCTCCCCGTGGTGAATCCCGTGGAACTCGTGACTCCGCTGCTCCTCGCGGCAACCGTGACTTCGCTCCTCGTGGCGAATCCCGCGGCACTCGTGATTCCGCTGCTCCTCGCACCTCCCGTGACGCCGCACCTCGCGCTGAAGGCCGCCCTGCTCGCTTTTCCCGCGAAGACCGCCCGGCACGTCCAGCCCGCGAAGCAGGCCCAGCACGTCCGGCACGCGAAGCTCGTCCAGGTCGTCCGGCCCGCAATGAAAGCGGCCCGGCTCGCGCAGAGCGCCCGAAGCGTTTCTCTAGTGAAAAAGGAAGCACTACCAAGCACTTCTCCCGGGATGCGCAGGCACCTCGTCCTCCGAGAGCTAATCCTCGCGTTCGGACCTTCCGCCAAAAAGGCTGATCGATGTTCGGGAAGGCCTTTAGAAAACCATCCCTTTCAAAGTCCATTGCTCTCCATGCACTGATTCTGGGGCTCGCTTTTCTTTTCGTCTGGAAGGAAAAGCCACTGCCTCTTCCATCAGAAAAACTGGACGTTCAAGTCGTGGCGAATGTTCCGGGATTGAACGAAAAAGGCATCAAGAGCGCCAGCAAGGCTGCTCGCCCTCATTATACGAAGCCAACACTCGATTTGCGTCCTGACTTCATGAAGAACGGAGCCCTTTTATCAAAGGCCATCTCTTCGAACGAAGTTTCAACCGGAGAGTCCACAGCCAATGGGGATCGGGAGGAAATGCTGAATGCTCCTCTCCACGTGCTGAAGGCGTTCGACCATCTGGCTTTTCAAATTTATCAGGACCTCGAATACCCGAAGCTTTTCGTTGAAAACAGCATCGAGGGAAATGCGAGCCTGGACCTTCACTTTGATTCCGGGGGCAGGATTGATGAGATTCACAGCATCTTTTCAGGCAATCACCATGCAGTGAGAGGTCTTTTTGTCCAAGCTGCCCGAAAAGGGATTCAGGAATGGTATCGAAGCGATGCCTACCGCCTTCACAAGGACCAGTTCAAAAATCAATATTTCCACGCAAGCCTCGAAATCACGACTGTCTTTCATGACTATTCCGAAGTGACGAAGAGCGGTGCTGCAAGCTATCAGATCATTAAACGGAAATTTAAAAACCCATGTGCAAGCCCCTTGGGCATAGACCTCAAGTGCCTTGCTTTAAAGGCAAGCGGCGCGGTTGAAAATGCAATCAACCACAAGAGTCGAATCATGCTTCAACTCCTGGAAGACAAGCTTGATCACTACGATGACCTGGGCCTCAGCGGGATCAACGATTTGATCTGGGAAAACACCTGAAAACTCAGCTAAAGACGCTTGAATGAATTCAGAAGCGCTCGCGCGCTCTTCTTGTCGCTAATGCGCGCGAGAAACGCGCTCTCGAACTTTTTCATAAACGCAGTGGTATGAATGGCAGCAGCCTGCATTCCGAGATCATGAAACGGACGCTTGCTCGTATCCTTGTTGATTTCCTGGTGCGTGCACTTCCACGGCCACGGACGTGCGCCCTGAGGATAATAGCCCGAAGTCAGTTCACCTTTTTGAGTGACAGGATTACACGCTACATCTCTTCCCGGATTTTGAAGGGAGAAGAAATCGATCTCATCGGCGACTCCGCGATTTGCTACAAAGTTTGAGTGGGAGAAGAAATCCTGAACGGCGTGAAGCGCGCGTCCGATTTCAATCCGGGCCTGCCCCGCTCTACCGTGCTCAAGATGGATGAGAGCTTGTTCGAACTCTTTGGTGATCCGGATGGAACCGCCTTCAAAAGCCTCACTGTCGAAGTGAGCGGCTGCAATTTCAGTGTTTGCATCCACACCGGCGTCGCTGTCCGCGATCTCGGAAATCGCGACTGGGCCGTATCCAAGGGACTTCAGAGTCTGATTGCAAAGCTGAAGGTGGTATTGGGTTTCGAATGCGCTGGCGGATGGGGAGAGCGTACAAACAAGAGCAAATCCGCTCAGACCTTTAACGATGGAATTCATGCGCTGTTCAGTACCGTCTATGCGTTCCGCAGTCAACACATATGGTCATAAAATGCAAAAAGCCCCCGGTTGAAACCAACCGAGGGCTTTTGTAAATCTTACGATTGAAGGGGGATATGCGAATTAATCGCGGTATCCGCCGCCTCCGCCGCCGCGATATCCACCGCGACCGCCACGATCACCACCGCGTCCGCCACCGCCGCCGCCTGGGCGACCGAATCCACGTCCACCGCCGCCGCCTTCACGTGGTTGCATTTCGCGAGCTTCGTTAACAGTAATGGTACGGCCTTCGTACTCAGCGCCATTGAGTTTTTCAATCGCGGTTTGTGCTTCTGCATCTGTCGCCATCTCAACGAATCCGAAACCTTTAGAACGGCCGGTTGCGCGATCGGTGATTACTTTTGCAGATTCTACAGCACCGTACTGAGCGAAAGTGTCGTTAAGAACCTGATCAGTTGCAGAAAAGGGAAGATTCCCTACGAAAATACGTTTTCCCATGTTTGGGCTACTCCTTGTTAAAATTGGCCCCTTTAGATTTTCCACCCTATGTGAAAAATGCCTTGGGAGGCACTCGAACCAGGACTCAATTTTATCGGAGAAGCAAACAACAACTCGGACGCGAACTGAATACTGAACCTTTCAATAACTATTGCATAAAAACCGTAACTCGACAATGGCTATTTATTGCACAAAATGACGCATCTAACTTTTAGTTATTGTTGATGTTTATTCAACACTGCTTCGTACTTTTTAAATCGAAAATGACGCGCGCCTCACCGAACACCCCGTTAGGCAGCCGCTCTTTTCTCTTCAATTTGCGTCGTGATTTTTTATCTCATCATTATAGAAACAGGATCTCACTTCGCCTCAATCTTGCTTTTCGATTGACGAGCCAACAGTGAGCAGATACAGTCATCGAATCCCAAAAAGTTTTTGTTTCGAAGTTTAGAAACGGGAAAAATTTTGACGCGGGATGGAGCAGCCTGGTAGCTCGTTGGGCTCATAACCCAAAGGTCGTTGGTTCAAATCCAGCTCCCGCAACCATTAAGTCGGACGCAAGTCTGATGAGAAAAAAAGGATCAATCCGCTTCTAGGGTTGGTCCTTTTTTTATTTCCAGCACTGCTGATCCACATGCACTTGGAAGGACTTTCGCTCCTGTAGCAGGTCACTTTTGCGGATCAGCACTCACTTCCCCGGAAGGTGTATTACCCGGCGAAGCTGAAGTCGGTGGACTCGAAGCTGGCGCCGGCGAAGGAGACGGCTCCGGTCCTCCTCTCACGTCATCAATCGACTTGTTCAGTCTTTCCATTTCCTTCTTTTGATCATCACTAGGAGGCTTATCCGTGACATTTGCGACAAACACTTGAGTCTGATGCTCTTTCTCAGTGTCTTTACCATTCAGATTGAGCAGTCCCTTAAAATGATGGGTCGTTCCTTTCAACGCCACACCCCCCTCAAGCAAAACTCCTTCGTCATTTTTCAGCATCTCATAATGAGTCAGTGCGATGTCTCCCTTCGAAAGAGTGACATGTTCCTTGGATTCATTTGCAAGTGCCTGTGTCAGTAACTGTGTGAACGATTCGATCTGTGCGCGGAAAACAGCCTGTCTCTCTGCCGACATCGCACTTGCGCCGAGCAAGAGCTGCTTTAAGTTTTCAGTCGGATACCAAACTCCGTAATAAGGAAATGCGTGTCTGGTGTTTGGATCAGCACTGTAATCCCCCGCGTACCAGGTCCGATAATAGTAATCATTCCAGTAAGGCGTGTAGAACCAATACACCATCGGATTGTAAAAATAGACGCCAATGTCTGGACAAGGATAAAATCCCCACCACCATGCACCGTAAAATCCAAGTCCCCACCAAGGAGACCAGAAAGCTGGACTCACAAATACTGTGTTGTGAAAATGATGGAACTGATCATGAAAAAATGCGTCATTGCGGTGAAAGGCTGAATGGAAGTGACTGGCAAAAGCTGTTCTGCCTTGCCTGACTTGTGACTGGATTTGAGGATTGCTTCTCATTACGCTTGAAACGCGTTGATTTGCGAAATTCACCTGATTCATGTGCTGATTGCTCACGTTATTCCCTCTCGGGTCTGAATGAGTTGAAACAGAACCTTTGGTGTCGCCATGAGTATGACTCGGAAAAACGGAATGCGCGGAAGTAGAACCGGATGGGGCTCCTCCCACCGGATGCGATAAGTTTGAGGATGAAGTTGAACTTTGAGTGTGTGAATGAGACGTAGAACTTTCTGCACCAGCGCCACTGGTAGACGGCCCGTGTTCACTTGGACCCATGGTGTGAGAGCCGCTCGAACTCGGAGCTCCACCAGCAGGTGCATAAATATGTGAACCGCCACTACTCGGCGCTACACTGCTCGGAGCGCTTTCGTGTGAACCGCTCACACTCGAAGCACCAACACTCGAGTGTCCGCCTCCACTGCTCACTCCACTGCCTCCACTCGGAGCACTCATGTGCCCCCCGCCGCTACTCATTCCTTCACTGCCACTGCTCATGTGGCTACCGCCGCCTCCTCCGCCACCCCCCGTGTGGCCACCACCTCCTCCGCCGCCCCCTCCGTGCGAACCACCCCCACCCGAAGTCACTTCCGCAGGCGCCGTGATATCTCGTTGTGAGGAATTATCAGAAGAAGATTTAGAGTCATCGGTCACGGAAGATTCGGAGGCGAACGATCCGACTCCAACCCATGGAACCTGAACCAGCAGGAACAAAACGAAGTAATCAAGTCGTTGAATTTTGAGTTTTTTCATGAGTTCTCCACCTTAAAAAATATCAGATCGGGGAGGAGGTCCGTTTTAATTTAATTTAGCATTTCGTAAGGTGCAGCGTGTTTACGAGACGCTCAAATCAAATAAAACATCACCTCAGATGCCACTGGCTGAGGTCTGAAGAAAAACCGCCCATAAGTCTTTAGAAATACGAACTTTTCACCGATAAGAAGGTGCCCAGTTGGCACTTGTTTCCCTATGAAATTACTTCGAAAAATTCACTCGCGGTGGAATCGGATTGTTCTGCTTTTGGCAGAGCAAAGTACGCGCGCACGTGAAAATACCGATAAAAAGAACAAGTTTTTCTCGAGCCTGCTTCCATTCGTCTACGGCTCGATTGTTTTTACCGCTCTCCTGGTATTTGGAGGAAAGCTTCAAGATCGATATCATGAAATCAAAAGTTCACGAATTTCGGTTAGCTTCTCTCAAGATCGCTGGAAGGTACTTTCGCCTTCTTCAAACACCGAAAGATTTTGCTCGGGATCAGTGACATCACGCGATTGCCCCGCTCACCCTGAGAACACGGAAGCCAACCTCGCCACTCATTCTCGCGCAGACGCTGATCACTCAAAACAAGTTCGCTCGTATGGCAAAGAACCCTTTTGGCTGATTTATGACGTGACCGAGGCCGAAGCTCAAACTGCAGCCCTCGCCCAAGCAAACGAGATTTTTATCGGGATCTTGAACGGCGATTACTCCATCTACGCGAATGGTATCTTGATGAAAGAGCATCAAGGCAAGACCGAGAGGAATTTGATCGCACTCACCATTCCTCTTCAATGGCTTTCAAAGCCTCTCCGGATCGCAATCAAACTGGAAAACAAATCCGTGGCTTCGTTTCCAGACATCTTTGAAGCATCGGGATACGGCCCAACCGGAATGGGAACCTCCCGGCACCTGGACGGACTGCAAAGTCTGGCAAATTTCAACAATGAGAATGCACACTGGTTGTTGTTTCTGACTTACTTTCTGGTCTCTGCTTTTTTCATTTCACTCTGGGTGGCCACGCCCGGGAAGGATGAGCTTTTTTACTTTTCGATTTTCACCCTGATTCTATCCCTCATTTCACTCAGACTCACGTTCAGCTTTTATCTGCAGATTTCACGAGTTCATTGTTACCAGATCGAAGTTTTACTTCGACTTGCAGAGGGAGCAGCCGGTCTCTGGACCGGGGCCTCCATCGCCCGGATCAACAAAAGAATTCCACTCATTTTCAGCTCCGTCATCCTGGCGTTCGGGTTCTTTCAATTTTCAAGAATTTCGGAGCCCGCGAACTACCTGGAACTGAGTGCCACTCTCGCTCAATACACGGTTCCGGTCTGCTATCTGCTTGCGGGAATCTTCTGCCATCTGCAGCGTTCCTTTCTTCAACATCAAATGCTGGAAAAGAATCACTTCCGTTTCAAAACGCGTGCGAACCGGCTTTTGATTTTTGAAACGATCTTTTTTCTTCTAGCTCTGATCCAGGCATTTCAAGCACAGTGGACCGCAAGTCCTGGAATGATTACGGCATTCACCCGCCAGACGCCACTCCTCGCTGTTCTGACGATCACCTACATCCTCCTGCAAGAGTTTCGAGAACAGTCCCTTCAATTTGAGTCGGTTCCCTTATCCCGGTTTCACCGCATGAACCCGGTTCCCGATTCAGTCTCCGGTTACGTCATGGACATTGATCTCAAGGGATCAGAAAGACTTTATAAAGCTGCGGCAGGTCTTCCGAATCAAAATGCACTGGTTCAACCCTATATCGAAGCGTGGATGACCATCGCAAGACTGAACGGCGGTGAAGTGATCTCCTTTGAGGGCGACATGATCCGCGTTCTCTATGAGGACTCGAATCCCAACTCCACCCAATCCCAGGAAACACTCCTCGCGGTCTGGTCCACCCTTCAACAGATCGAAAAGCTCATGCCTCAAATCACTGCGGATTTGATTCGGGGGCACGGAGAAGAATTCAAGTTCCTCTTTTCAAGCACTCCGGAATTCCGTTCAGTGATTTCCTACGGAGCATTGAAACCCAATCTCATGGGAAGCGGACCGAACCGCCTACCGACCTGGACCAATGCAGACGCACAACATGTCCTTCTCAGGGTTTCAAGACTCGCTTTGGCTGAATCCCTGCTCTTTGAACTGGATGGCCCAAGTGGCACGACCAAAACCATGGGAAACAATCTCATTCTGGATGAAGAGACCCTGCCTGAAGCTTCTTACCGGCATCTAATCGAACATCTGACCTTCAATGGGTTCGAATGCAAGGCCACGCTTAAACCGTTCCTGGAAAGCAAGAAGACCTTTCCTCCAACCTTCACCTGGGTCAAACTGGGAAGCGCCTCTGGAACGCCTGTACGGCAAACGTTAAAAGCCACCTAGTCACTCCATTGACGGGTGATTTTCAGGGTCAGAGTTTGATAAACTCTAAAGCATGAGTCTGGGTGCACTTCTCATTATCACTTCCCTGTTTTCGAAGCCTGCCATTGCTGCGTCGGCTTCAATTGATGCACTTCTTCCCAATACCCGGGATCAAGGTTCAAGTGGAGACTGTTACGCACAAACCGCATCCGATCTTGAAACCGTTTATCTCGAGCATGCCCACAAGATCAAAGACAAGACTGAATTTGTTTCTCCCCTGGCCACCGCAGTCTGCAGCAAAAAAGATTCCCTGAAAGCGGACTTGTCCGACGCCAAAGTCGAGCATGAACTCACTTTATCGAAAGATAAGATGGATGTTTACCTTCAACGCCTGAACCAACTCGCCTCGGAACTGAAACAATCCTCCCTTTCGGAGAGTTCCTTGAAATCCAAACAGAATGAGTTTTCGCAACTTTGCAAATGGACCTCGCCTGGCTCGCTTCACGACTGTCGTGTCAGTCACGGTTTGAGCGACGCACTACCGGGCGAGTCGGATGCTTCCGAATCAATCATCGCCGGTGGAGACATTTCAAACGCGATTCAAAACTCAGTTCAGAATTGCGGAGTCTGTCTGGAAAAGGACTTCAATTCAGCACAAGACATTGAATTCCTGACCCGCACGGAACAGGCCCTCGACAATTACGCTCACCCGGATGAGGACGGAACCAGTTCCAGTTGCGCTTCGCCCCAGTTTCCTCTCGATAAAAAGGGGGAAAAGACACTGAATACTGCTTTCAAAAATCTTTTAAAGGGCAAACTTTCCGATCACCCGGCGTTTGCGGTCATGAAAAAGAAATGTAAACGCAAAAATTCGCTCTCTCAGGAAATCAGTCGAAACACACTCAATAAAGATCTAAGCCAGATGAACGCTTCCGATGCTTCCGGGCAGATTTCCACTCTACTGAAAAAAGGGCTCCCGGTTGGAATCGCCTACAATGGACAGATATTTCAAAACTCAAACCCCGTCGATCGAACTGCAAATCATGCGTCCACGGTGATCGGACAGGAAACCCGAAACAACGAACTCTATTTTGTTGTTCGGAACTCCTGGGGTGAAAGCGCGTGCACTCAGAAAAAAGCGGCTTTAAAAGTGCCCCAGTTTGATTGCGACAATCAGGGAAATTTCATCGTCAAAGCATCTGATCTCATGGCCGTAACCACGCAGGCAACCTGGATCAGTGAAGATCAGAAGTAGTTAACAGGCGGCACTGTCACACTTCAGAATCTTCCCGGGAACCTTCACGGGATTTTTAATCTGCTTCTCTTTTTCCTGCAGATCCTGCTTCGCTTTCGATTGATTTACGGGAGCAGCGGACTGAATACAGGGTGAATGAAATCCGGTTTCGGTCACTTCAATATTTTTAAACGAAGAATTCCGGGGTGCATTCTTAGCCTCAATTAGAATCTGGTTGGTCAGATTCCCTTGAATCTGGTTCACAAACGAGTCCACCCGCTTTGCATCCGTCGGGCAGGAACCCAGGCATTTTTTAGATTCCGCACTTAAATGGGAAATGGCCGTTTTAATTCCCTGTTCCAGTGCCTCTCGATTTCGAACCGTTTCATTCGGGTCTTTGGAATGAAGATGCGCATAGACCTGAGCCGTAACGCTCATCTCGTTCCCTCGAACCGATCCCATCGCGTACGAAGAATCGGTCTTTTCCTTTTCAGCCCGAAGTCGTTCGACCGCCCAAATGGTTGCTGCATCATCCGCTGTGACAGCACTCCCCGGCTCCTGACTCATGAGAAGAGCCACTGCCGAAGCACCTTCGTTTTTCAGGCGATGGCTGGTCGCGGACCCGGTTTTAGAGCAAAACGCGAGTTTTTCATCTGACATTTGCTGGATGGTGCTCTGATCAGCCATGATCCCATATTGCGCATAACTTGTATTCAGCTGCTTCAAGAGTGTTTCAGGATGGCTGGCTTTCAATTTCGCTTCGATCTGCAGGGTTTTTTCTTCGAGCGTCTTCGAGGGCTTCGCCTCTTGATGGATCGCGCTCGCCATGTGTAAGGCCGCACGATCAAATAAGAGACTTAAAATATAAGAGCGTTGATCGACAGACAAGCTCTCAGTCAGTTCTCGAAGTGCGTTGTCTTCACAATTAATCGCATATGCTGCGTTCGGACTGAATGCAGTGGCGAGAGCAATCAAGAGAGTGAATAAAAATGAGCCCTTCATCAGAATAGGTCCTTTTTATTTCTTGCTGAAGTAGCGATTATAAATCGAAGTCAGGCCATCATTCCGGATCGCACTCTTGTCATTGAACTCACAAACTGAATGCTCGTGCTTGTGACTGTCGCTCAACACCCAGAGTTTTCCACCCAGGCCTTCGCAGATACGGCTCGACACGGACAATCGCGCGTTGTCATGAGCCTTTAACAGGGTTTCAATATCATCCTTGTGGAGATCCTGAGTAATCCGGGCTGCAGTGCACTTGTTCGCGCACTTCGAAGTAATCCAGTAACCGTCTTTATTTTTTTCAAGATTGAAGGTGCGGTTTCCATCCGAATACTTTTCAGCAAAAACCGGAGTGATCGGCAAAAGCAGCGATAAAAAAAGAAAGATTTTCATTTTGTCCTCTCAATCCATTCGATCTCGTGCGACTTCTTCATGATATCGGTGGCATTGATCCATACCCGTCCGTTCGTACAGTCGCCTCGAATGGCCTCTCGATAAACTCCGCAGTCCTCTCCCCAGGAGTTTTGAACCAGATACTGGAGAGCCCCGTTGACTGTTCGACATCCAACCAGATTCACCGCATGGGTTGAATCGCCAAAACTTGAATTTTGCAAAAGCGACGGATCAATCACGATCCCTAATCCCTGTGGTTTTGCCTGCTGAAATAGTCCTTGAATCTTCCGGCTCACGTCATCGGAATTCTCAGCTGAAACCTTTGTTGTCTTGACGACGATGTTTTTCGGCACGACAACCCGATGATGCGGAGGACAGTTCTGCTCTGCAAGACGGCTCAGTAGAAATTCCGGGTAACCTGCGATTGCATTGGCATAACCTTCTTTTGGAGTCCATTGAACCCAGCCCTTGATCATCTCAGCCATCGTCGGCGCCTTATCTCCGAATCCGTAACTGCTGTAAACATCGACAACCTTCTTATGCGCATCTTTCGCCCAGTAATAAACGATCTCAGCCGCCTGATCTTCTGTGTATTTATCCAGGCTTTTCTTGCCCTGAACGAGATTATAAAGTGCGTTCATCTTCGCCGCGTCGCTCGCTTTTTGTTTGGCCTCCAGCGGGTTCAAACGATTCTGAATTGCAGTTACTTTGGCCTGAATCTCAGCATTATTCATTTTTGTGCCATAGTTTTTCTCCCACCAATTACCAATTGAAGTAGAGGACGAATGAGATTCCAACTCTTCCTTCTGTTTCTGGAGTGCTGCGATCTGCGCAAGCAGGTCTTTGCTGGTTTGGAGGTTCGAATCATAGACCCCGTAATACGAACAGGGCTTGGCCTCACCGGTTGCGAGCTTTGCCGCCTTATCCGCAATCCGGGCCTGTCTCGCACGACCTTCCGGTGTATTCGAATTTGCAGTATAAAAAACTGGCATGACGATATTGAGCGAAGAAGGATCTCCGAGAAATGCCTTTCTCAGATCGACGATAAAATTATCTTCCTGGGATGGAAAAAGGTTGTTCAGGGCGCCGTTCGAGATACAAGCCCAGCCTCGGGCCGACATCGCTTTAATCGGCTCGGCGGGATGGCCTCCTTCGACCGAGAGACCCGCAGAAGCGGCCGCGCCGAAAGGATCGAGGGCGTCACAACCCAGATGAGACTGAAGAAGCGACGTTGCAGAAAAAGCAAAACAATTACCGTTTCGTCCTTGATCACGAACATAGACTTCTGCATAAGGGCCGCCTGGCCGGGTAAGATCGACTCCTTTTGCAGTCCCGCAGCCTGTCGCTGCAGCAGATGCTCTTTCAGACGTGGCGAGAAGAAGCGTTAATGCAAAAATCTGTTTTAAATTCATGCTGAATCCATTCATCGACATTTTAGGGGTCCCTCACCCGGTTAAAAGGGCTTCTCCTACAGATCGGTAGATTGGCTTGAAATCATGAGAAAACCGAATGACGCATCAGGCTGCGACTGTTCGGCTAAACATTTGTTAAGAATAGAGAAAGTAGAAACGAGTGGGTTCTTACTGCGTGCTTGGCGTGCCCGGAGTTTCGGACGAAAGCTGGCTATCTCGCTTTTGTCTTTCAGCTTGAGCGCGTTCCGCTTGCATGCGCAGGGACTTTTGCTTTTCTTTTGCGGCCAGATGATTGGCTTGAAGGCCGGCGTACACAGCATCCCGCTTGGTGTGCTTCTGTGCATTTCTGACTTTGGAACTCAGGCCGGCGGTTTTCATGGCGTTTTTATACACAGGAAAAGCGTAAATATCAACGTAAAAAGACCCTACGAGGCAAACTGAGTATTATCTGCTTTCCATTTATTGAGATCCGGGATCACCCAGAAATAGTAGATGCCGAAGGTAATAAAGCATAGAGCGAACCATTTAATCCAGTTTCCGAACAAGCCCCACGCAGAACCGGAAAACGTTAATCTCCTGCCATCAACAATCGTGTGATCCACGCGCCACTTCTCCATCATGCAAAGTGACCACGGATAGCAAATCCCGAAAGTTAAGAAAGTCACGAGGAAAGCGAGAATCCCGGTAAGGAGAAGATCGCCCGCGCCACCATCGAACACTACGTTCTTTTGTAACTTAATGCTTGTTGTAGAATTGTTCATTTGACCGACCTCAGGCGCTTTCAACTTCAGTAGCTTCTTCCGCTGCTGCAAGAGACGCCGTTACCGTCTCTTCAAGTTTAGCAACCTGAACGGCCTCAACTTCAGCTTTTACGCGAGCATGCCTGACTTTACGTCCAACGCGCTTTTGGGACTTAATGAATTTATTAAGCTCTGCTTGCTTTACTTCATTCCAATCGGCGACGGAATCATCCAAGCCATTTACAACCAGGTTTTGAATGTGATCGGTCAGTACCTCAGTATCCGCTTTATAGTCATGCTCTCCTTTGATGATACGAGCAATCAAACGAACACAATCATGAGATAAGATCGCTTTAGCTAAAGACTCTGGTGAAAACGCTGTGGCCTCAATGGCAAACTCATCCCAAGCCTTATTCGAAAATGCGGACTCGTGAAAGTCGACCAGATCATAACACATTTCTTCGATTGTCTTTTTTGTCGTCTCAAGACCCTGTTCCGAGTAACTTCTGAAATCAAAAGAAAGCACCTGAATGCCATTTTTGGTTTGATCCTGAAAATCAAAGAGAAGCATCTCGTATCCGTTCGACAAAATCCCCCATCTCACACCTTCGAACTGATTGAGGTATTCCTTAAGCTGAACCTTCCCAGAGCGGAACTCTGACTTCTGAAGATCAAACCCAAGTTTTTTAATTTCACAAACCAAGATGGGTTTGTCATTTTTTTGTACGATAAGATCGGGACGATGCCGACCCTTGGTTTCCTGCGGGCGAATTACATATCCACTACCGGCTGAAAAACCCAGGCATGACCGTATGAAACTTTGAATGAATCTTTCGACATCAAGTTCTTTCACATTCGGGTTAGCGATAATCGTTTTCAATTCATGGACGTGTTCCGTTACGTTTTCGGAAATTGTACGGACTAATCGATCAGTTTTGGTTTCACGTGCCATTGCATTCCTCCAAGGATGTATTCAAAGGAACTAATCGGGAGGAAGCTTTGATAACTTTATAAATATTACATTATGAATATTTTACGCAGGGCGCAGGGACAACCGTTACCTCGACTCGCCTTTAACTTCTCTTACAGGCGCTCCTACACTGCAAACATCAATATGCCCCGCACGATACTGAAACCACTCTTCCTTACGGTTCTTCCGGGCCTCGATGAGTGCCTTGAATAACGGAGTGTCCGTTCGCAGCACTTCAAGATTCACCCGCTCCTTCACCGGAACATCCGAAGCCAACCGAATCGCTTTGATCGGAAAATTCTGTTCGTCCTTCTCATAGAACCCAAGCGCACCATGCCCTCTCGGTAATGACGAGAGAAGTTCCACGCCTTGAAGCACGCGTCCCACGACGGCGACGTTGCGATCAAGAGTCCTTGGCGAATTCCCAATCACCGCGTAAAGCTCAGTCCCATTTCCGCTATCCGGCGCATTGTCTCTGCCTACTCCAACTACGCCATAACAATGAAGTCCCCACATTTTCTTTGCAGTCTTGTCTCTTCCCACCGCAAAGCCATTTGAGTAACCCACTTCCTTCGCATAAATATCTTTGTCTGGAAAAATATCAAACGGAGCTTTCGGATTGAGTGCAACATCGAGTTCCGCAGGCAGTTTGGTTTTTGCCGTTTTAATTTTCTTCGCTGCTTCCGGATGTTTCTCAGCGATCGGATCCGCCCACTGAACCACATAATTATCCTGAGTTCGAACGATCGCAAGTCCGTCCCAATATTTCTCTTTGGCGAGCGCTTTAATATTGGCAATCGACTCCGGTGCAAAATCCGGATTCAGCTCGATAATCACTCTTCCTGCAGGCAAGTCCATGTAAAGAGTGTTCTCAGGATTAACCGGACGCCAGTCGCTGTCTTTCGCGGAAGCGAGAACACCTGCTACCGTTGCAGCCTTGGTATCAGCGGCTACAGAAGCGAATCCGCGAAACAAAAACAGTGCGATCAAAAGCTGAATTGATTTTCTTCTCATGCATCCAATTCTCTTCGCTCTGTATCAAAAAAACCAGATTTTTAATGCGATCTGACGGAACTCAGTGCATCCCACTTCAACTTCCAATTCCTCCTCCTCTGGTACCGAAAAGATGGGACCTCATGGAAACGAGAATGGCGAAGATCCATCACAAGGAATGCGAGCGCCCGGACGCCTCAGGGAAAAGACGCCGAGCCTCAACCTCTCCGGTACTATGGGAGCTCTGCTCGTTTTTTTCTTATGCTTGTTTGGATGGGCCTTGCTCAGTTGGATGGGAGTGCGTTTCCGGTAAGATTCAATAGCACTTGTTAATCTACGTGAACACTGCTATGCTGCGACGCATTCGGCAGGAGATTAAAAATGAAATCGTTGATTCTGGCACTTACTTTGGCCCTCACTACTTCGTCCGCACAAGCATCCCTCGCAGCAAATACACCGATCAAGGTTTCGGACGGCGAATACAAAAATATCGCCCTCTTCTCCATCGGCGATCCAGTGACCACCGGGGACACAACCGTAACTCCTGGAAGCGTCCCATTCAAATCCTCTACTGTTAAGTTTTCCAGCGGAACCCCATCCGCGAACACAATCATGGTCTATATTTCCTATGGCGATGACGAAAGCTTGATCGCGACTTCGGGACAACCCTTGGTTCTCGCTTCCGGAAAAATGGTGCGAGCAGACACCCTCGTCCCAGGGAACGACCTGATGGGGGAAACAGGCATACCTGTGTCCGTTAATCTTGTTTCTGTGGGGTATTATTCAGGCGGGATCCACGCGATCAGTACCTCCACGAATTCAAGTGATTTAGGCAAGGCTGTACTTGTTGCAAATGGAATCGTTGTCGGGTCTTACCTCGACGAAATTTTTCTTTCAGTGAGCCCGACACCCACTCCTGTGCTCGGCTTCTGATCCGCTGACGTCCCCGTACGTATGATTCGCATCTTTTTCATTATCGACACCTATTGAAATACAACATCTCCGCCGGTCACACCGACCGGAGTCAAAAGCTGTAACGTTTTCGTTTCGGCCTGAGTGGACTGCAAAGTACACGTCGATGCTCCGGTGCCGCTTGCAGAGGAACTACAGACTCCATACACGTTGGTACTGCCCGTATCCGTCGCATTGAAAGTCGGAACCACTCCGACAATCGCAGTATTGGCATAGTCCTTAAGATAGATCGTCACACTCGAAGAAGAAACTCCATCTGCCGTAACCGGACCGCTTCCGCTAATAGTGGAATACGTCGGGGAGACGACTTGAGTGAAGGTCACTGATCCGCCTGTCACGCTCACGGGTGAAGTAAGAGCCAACGTCTTGCTTTCAGATTGAGTGGACTGGAGCGTACAAGTCGAGATTCCGGATGAGTTCGTTGAAGAACAGGAGCCATAGGTATTGAGACCATTGGTGTCGGTTGCTGAAAATGACGGAGTGAGACCGGAGATGCCGGTATTTGAATAATCCTTAAGCGTAATGGTAACGGTCGACGAGGATGCCCCATCCGCTGCGACCGGGCCGGATCCTGTAATCGTTGAATTCGAAGTGGAGACCGCCTGAGTGAAGCTCACAGTTCCACCTGTGACCACCACCGGAGTGGAAATCGAAAGTGTCTTGGTTTCTGCATGAGTGGATTTCAAGGTACAAACCGAGTTTCCAGATGCATCCGTTGAAGAACAAGAGCCATAAGTATTGGTGCTACCCGTATCTGTCGCCGAGAAAGTCGGTGTAAGACCCGAGACTCCGGCATTCGCATAGTCTTTCAGTGTAATGGTAATGGTCGATGAGGACGTTCCATCTGCTGCAACTGATCCTGTACCCGTAATACCCGAATTGGTCGCACTGATCGCCTGACTGAAGGTCACCGTCCCTCCATTCATTGAAATCGGACTGCTGATCGCAAGTGTCTTGGTTTCTGCTTTCGCGGAAGAAAGAGTGCAGGTTGAAATCCCCGACGAATTAGTCGCGCTACAACCTCCGTAAGAATTCGTTGAACCGGAATTGGTTGCGCTAAAGGTCGGAGTCACTCCCACGATCGCAACATTTGAATAGTCTTTTAAGGTAATTGTAATCGATGCAGTCGTAGTTCCATCCGCGCTCACCGGTCCGGTTCCGATAATGCTTGAATTACTGGTCGAGGCAACCTGGCCGAACGTCACGGTTCCGCCTGTTTTAACAACCGGACTTGCGATGCTTAATGTTTTGGTCTCGGCTTTCGTCGACTTTAAACTGCAGGTGGAAATACCTGACGTATTCGTCGATGAACAAGTTCCATAAACGTTTGTTGTGCCGGTGTCAGTTGCTGTAAAGGTCGGAACCGCTCCCGAAATCAGGTTGTTATTGGAATCCTTCAACGTAATTGTAACCGTGCCCGATGACACCCCATCCGCACTCACCGGGCCGGTGCCAGTGATCGAGCATTTGGCCGCAGAAGCCGTACTCGCACTAAACACCACTATTCCTCCAGTGACTGAAACCGGACCTGTGAGCTGCAAGGTTTTCGTTTCCGCTTTCGTTGATTTCAACGTACAAGTCGAAACCCCTGAAGCATTGGACGAAGAACAGACGCCATAAGCGTTGGTCGCACCAGTGTTCGTCGCACTAAAGGTCGGAACGGTACCTGAGACGGGGTTCCCGCTCGCATCTTCCAAAGTAATCGTGATAGTGGAGCTACTGGTTCCATCGGCAGTCGCAGCTGTTCCTGTAATCGTTGAAGTCGATGCGGAAACCACTCCTCCCGTAAAGACTACTGATCCACCCGTGACCACAACTGGAGATGCAATCGAGAGGACTTTCGTTTCCGCGTGAGAAGACGCCAGAGTACAGGTTGATGATCCGGTGGCGTTCGTGGCTGAACAAGCCCCGTAAACGTTCACCCCACCCGTATCCGTCGCCGAGAAGGTCGGAGTGACTGTATCCACCGGGTTGTTGTAAGCATCATAGAGAACGATCGTCACGGTCGAAGTCGCTGTTCCGTTCGCCTGAACCGATCCCGTGCCGGTGATGAGTGAAGTCGAAGTACTCGGAGTTCCATGAACGAAGGTTACGCTTCCGCCACTCATTGAAATCGGAGAAGTGAGCGTAAGTGTCTTGGCTTCAGCTTTCTTAGACGAGAACGAACAAGTTGAAGTCCCGGTCGCATCGCTTGAAGAACAAGCTCCATAGGCATTGGTTCCGCCTGTATCGGTCGCGTTAAAAGTCGGGGTCACTCCGACGACCGCAATGTTCGAAGAATCCTTTAAAACAACAGTCACAGTCGATGTGCTCGTTCCGTTTGCGGTAACGCTCGTTGTTCCCGTAATGGTCGAATGCAACGATGAAGCCGATCCAGAAACAAAAGTAACCGTTCCACCAGTCAGGGATACCGGGCTTACAAGGGAAAGAGTTTTTATTTCGGGATGCGTGGATGAAAGCGTACAACTCGAGACTCCGCTTGTACTGGAACTACTGCATACGCCATAAGCATTGGTCGAACCTGTATCGGTCGCGCTGAACGTCGGAGTGGTTCCATTGACACCGTTTCCGTACTGATCAAGGAGAGTGATTGTGATATTGGACGACGCAACGCCATCGGGTTCCACCGGGCTCGTGCCCGCAATCGTCGAAGTGATGGTCGATGCACTTCCGTGCACAAAGGTAATCGTTCCCCCACTCACCGTGACCGGGGTCGCGATTGAAAGTGTTTTGGTCTCAGCCTTGGTCGACGTCATCGTACAGGTGGAAACGCCTGCGGCACTGGTTGCGGAACAAACGTTATAGTGATTGGTGCTTCCCGTATCCGTCGCAGAGAAAGTCGGAATCACACCCGAAACCGGATTTGAATGCGCATCCAGCAATGTGATCGTGATTGCCGAAGTGCTGGTTCCATTTGCCGTAATACTTGAAACTCCGGTGATCGTCGAAGTCGTCGCTGAAGGAGAACCTGAACTGAAGGTCACGACGTTCCCGGTGGCACTCACCGGTGAGCTCAAGGTCAGGGTTTTTGCTTCCGCATGCGTAGATGAAAAAGTACAAGTCGAGACTCCGGTCGTCGCATTGGAAGCCGAACAAGCCCCATAGGCGTTCGTTGAACCCGTATCCGTTGCCGTGAACGCAGGAGTCACCCCACCCACCACCACGTTGCTTGCATCTTTCAAAGTAATCGTAACCGTGGATGTGGCCACCCCATCCGCTATAACCGGTGTTGTTCCTGAAATCGTTGTATGAAGCGCAGAAACAGCACTTGGCTGAAACACCACGGTTCCACCGCTCTTTGCGATGGGTGAAGTAATGCTCAGCGTTTTAGTTTCAGCCTTCGTCGAAGAAAGCGTGCAAGTTGAAATCCCGGAGGCATTGGTCGCCGAACACGCGTTCACGGTGTTATTAGAACCACTTGCAGTAAAGACTGGAGTCGTTCCACTGATTGGATTTGAGTTCGCATCGAGCAAGGTGACCGTAATCGAGGAAGTTGAAGCTCCATCGGGTTCAATCGGGCCTGTGCCTGTAATCGTACTCGTCGTTGTACTTGCAGCACCCGGGTTAAACACCACCACGTTTCCGGTGACGCTCGGAGAGACCAGCGAAAGCGTCTTTGACTCCGCGTGAGTTGACTTCAGGGTGCAAGTCGAGATCCCCGTGACGGCGGAACTTGAAGAACAAGCACTGTAAACGTTGGTTGAACCGGTGTCGGTTGCGATGAAGGTTGGAACGACCCCACCCACCGGAGCATTGCTTGCATCCTTCAAAGTAATCGTAATAGCCGAAGTCGAGACACCATTCGCCGTCACCGGTGTGGTACCTGAAATGGTCGAATGAAGTGCTGAAGCAGCTCCTGGCTGAAACACCACGGTTCCGCCAACCTTCGAAACAGGCGAAGTGATCGACAAGATTTTGGTTTCACCCACTGTGGAACGCAATGAACACGTCGACACGCCCAATGAGTCGGAGGCCGAACAGGCCCCGTAAAGATTTCCACTCCCGGTTGCGGTAAAAGTCGGCGTGATCCCGACGATTGCATTTCCCTGAGAATCCAGCAGGGCGATCTTAATCGATGAGGAATTGATTCCGTCAGGCTCAATCGGACCAGTACCGGTAATGTTGGAATTTAAAATGGAGGCCGGGCCTAAGAGTGAAGTCAGATGAAACGTGACTGATTTTCCGTTGTCCAAAGTAGCCGTGACCGCATTGGCACCCGGAGTAGAACCTAAAACAAAGTCAGTCGGCGCATTTCCGGCGGGATCTGTCGTGGTGAATTTATTTTGGAAAGTTCCACCCGTTGCACTCCATGAAACATTGGCATCCACAACCGCGCTTCCATCAGACGTCACGTGAGCAACCAAACCATTCGAAAGTTTCGATCCTGCAGAGCCCGATTGGCTATCACCCGATCCGATAGAAATCACGTAGGAACTCTTGTCACCGGTTTTGGCGCTCGCTCCGCCTTTCGAATCTGGAGGCATCAGTTTTGAGCAAGACGTAACACCCAACACTAAAAGTGTAAGAATCGTATATCGACTCCATTTGTGTGTGTGCCTCTGCCAATTAGCCATCGTGTAAAAGATTCTTCCCGCCATACTTATCGGCGAATCCAACCCTTTAGATAAGTCCCTCTAAAGACTCGTCAATTGCCTGACTGGGTCTTCCTTTTATTTTACACAACGATTAGATAAGATTAAAGGGCTGCTGAAGAAAAGTGAATGCTTTCAAGGAAATAAATTGAATTTTGAGGATTCAGGCCTGCCAAATCGGCTCTCTTGCGGCGTGTTTTTGACTGGCCTTAGCCTGGGCGAGCGCGTATAAGCAAAGCCATGAAGTCCGCGCTTTTCCTCCTGATCCCGCTTCTGGCGAGCCTCCTTTCCAGCTCCAATCCGGCCGTCGCCGGCACAGCCGATCTTCGTCACCACTTCATTCAGGAAAATCTTCCGGGCCACCAGGTGAAAATCCGGGTGATCGAGGAAGACTCCTCTCTCCGTGAAACACAAAATCAGATTTCCCAGCACGTGGTTTTTTCAACCGTCGTTTCTGCAGATCAAGCCGCGTCCGTTCTGAGTCAGTTTCCTCAGCACCCGGTCCGCTTCCAATCTCTTTCAATGAGAGATACAGTTGCTCCCGCGAGACCTCTTTGGGTTCCAGGTCAAAATTCCTGGACAGCTCAGGATGAAGACAACTACAGCCAGTGGTTCGCAACCCAGATCACCCAGGACTTCGATATCGGTACTGGGCTGCTTGCCGACTGCGCTGACATCAGCATCCTGTTCCGCTGGGTCTACGCACGGGAACACAAACTTCCGGTAGCGAACAGTCTCGCAGGATCTGGAAAACTGGTCGGCCACTTCTCCAGCAACCCGGACTGGGATGCGCTCCCGGAAAATCCGGACTGGACCAAGGACGAACGCTTCAAAGCTGCCTTACGCTATGTTTTTGCGAACACCTACACCCGTTCCGTAGACGGTGACCTGTATCCCACTCAGATGAGCCAGAAATACATCCGTCCAGGCTCGCTCTTCATGCTCCTTCGCCCGGATTCCGGGCACGTTCAAACCGTCAAAAGTGTCGATGCTACAAAAGGCATTCTCGTTTTCTGGGGTCGGGAACCTGGATCCGAAAATATTTTCCAAAGCCCTCCTGTGGTCGAAGCACAAAATAAACTCATTTACGGAATGTGGCGCTGGCCCGTGCTCGTGAACGGGACCTGGCAGCTCACTCCGGGAATTCGCATGCCGGGTTACTCGTCCGAGCAGTCAAAACAGAGTTTTAAAAGTGACGACGCTTACCGGGTCTGGGTGGATGGGAAACTGGGAATTGTTGAATCGGATGAGAATCGCCTGACCACTCTCGGGGAAAGCTTCATTGATTCAGTCAGCAGCCGGCTTGAAACCACAGCGGAAAGCATTCCTGACTGCGTTTACACGCACTGTGCTCCCGGAAGCACGATTTACAACACCTACTCCACCGTCGCGAGCGATGCCCGTCTGGTGACCACGCAAAAAGACGCCTTGGCTCTGATCAGCAAGATGGGAATGATCAATCCCGCAGTTCAGACCCTGCTCCAGCGGCTGAAATCCATGGGCCCGATCGTTTATCAAACCGAGCTCACTTACCTCGAACTGTTTCAAGATCCTTCGGCTCTGGCGAAATTGAAATCCGATCCACGCCTTCCGTTTTCCGATCGATGGGGGATCACCGCACCTGCAGGAGTCTCTCCAGAGACGTTTACGTTTCTAACCGAGTCAGCTGCACTCCGCGCACTCCTCATCCAGCGCAATTACTTCATTCACGTGGGACTGTCACTCTGTGCGAACAGCTGCGATCCGAACAGCGCTTCCTATCAAACCTACAACACGGCTGCATTTGATTCCGGGATCCAGCAAGTCATCAACGACGTGCTCAAATGCATCCAAGCCCCCGGGTTTGACCAGACCGCTCTCACCAAAACACGAACCGAGTATCAATACTATTTCCTGAACGTCAACAACCACTCCTGCGGCGGCCTGCACGGCACTTGTACCTATGATGATGCTATTTTTTCACCGACAGCTGAAACTCGATTGAAAAACTGGTCTTCAAACCCGGGCGCACCGATCCAGACACGCTGGGGATTCTGAGAGTCAGAATCAAGCTGATTTTTTCAAAGTCTGAACTGATTTCTCCATCCGGTTGCAGGTGGATTCCGGATTAATCCACTCCGCTCCAGTCTTAAGCTCAAGCGGACTTTTAGCAGCGATTGCGCGAAAACGAGTGCATTCCGCTCCGAACAACAGAATGGCCGCAGCATAGTACGTCCAGCGAAGTTTCACATCAGGCAGAATTTTGTAAATTGCTCCAAATAGAACAACGGATACACCAAAGGAAATCGCGCCATTGATCACGTGCCAGACGGCCTCGCCTCCCCAGAGATGACCCGACAGATATTTTCCGATTCCCGCGAGAACGGCGCTTGCAACCAGAGAAACAAGAAGCAAAAAACCAATGACAAGAATGAGTGAAAAAGAAAGAAGACGCTGTCTTACCAGAGACCAGATTGTATTCGTCGAGGGCTTGGCTCTCACCTTCCAGATCTGGTTCAGCGTGTCCTGCAACTGGGCGAACATCGTGGTGGAACCAATAAGAAGAGTGGCTACTCCGATGAGAGTGGCAATCAGTCCCGTGTGTTTCTCGCTTGAGGCCTGAACGAAGCTTTCCACCCCCTTTGCCCCTTCTGGACCCATGAGCTTGGAAACGGCATTGAAGATCTCGCCCCGACCGCAATCAAGATGAGGGGCGCAATCGAGAAGACGGTATAATACCGGGGACTCTTCATACAGATTGACGTTGCAGGCTCCCTGCCATTTCGCAATGGCACGACAGCTGCAGTTTCCAACGCAGAATCTTGATCTGGAACCGCATCCAAATCCAAAGGAGACAACCTCATGAATACCAACAGCAGAGGCAACAACAAAAGAATGACCGTTCTGACTGGCGCGTGCCAGAAAAACGGAATGGAACTCGCGAGACGACTGGCTGAAAATCAGTTCGACCTGATCGTGGCCGATGAGGAAGAAGGAGTTTTTTCGATTCCGAAGAAGCTCGAAATTCACCCCGTCCGGGTCGAGGCGATCCGGGTTTGTCTTGCAACCCGGGAAGGCGTCGAAACGCTTTATGAAAAAATCAAAAGATCCTCTCTTCCCGTGAGTTCCATTGTCATCAGCGCAGATGGCTGTTGCTTCGAGACTTCGGGGAACATCCAGGAAGAGATGCTGTTCATTCGTCATAACATTCTCTCGAGTGTCCATCTTTCGAAACTACTTCTCAAAGACATGGTTCACCGGAATAAAGGACAGATTCTCTTCACTTCTTTTTCCGATGCCGCTCAATCTCCGATTCAGGCGATCCGTCATGCCTCTCAGGCATTTCTGACTTCATTTGCGGATGAAGTAAAAAAGGAGCTGAAAGGGACGAACGTCAGAGTGAGTTCCCTGTTTCAGGATTCAGGCGTGGCCAACCAGTGTTTTGAAAGCATCACCAGAAATCCTCAATAAACACGACGACATGAAGGGTAACTCAACCCTCCACTGACCAACTCTTAGACACTTATCAGGATTTTCACGTCCTTTTTCCCGAGCTTCGAGCCAACCCCTTGTTAACACTTGTGACGCTCGCTGGCACTCTCGTTGCTTTAGGTATGGATGAGATTAACGAGAAAGAGAATTATGAATAAAGTATTGAGCCTGGTTTTGTCAGTAGTCGCAGTATCCTTCACCGCAAGCGTAGCAAACGCAACAGCCCTCTCCTTTCACATGAATGAAAAGGGAATGGTCCTCACCCAGCAAGTGCGCAGCCTCCCAGGCGAAGCCCAACTCACCATCGACGGTATCCGCGTAAAAGGGATCACTCAAATCGACGGCACCAGTGATGTCACGGGCCATGATGTCGTTGAATACAAAGATCCAGAAGACATGACCACTCGTTATCGCCCAGGTAACAACAAAACTGGAAGAATTAAAATTACACGTGAATGGAGCAACGACACGACCTTTTTAAACTGGGCGCAGACTTCAGAAAAAAAGGAACAGCGTAAATCCATCAGCATTATCTTTCTCAGCGATGACGGCACTGAAGGTGTCTTGACTCTGAACAACGCGGTTCCAACCGGCTGGTCTGGTCCTGCAGCGAAATCACTCGGCTCTGCCCACGCGGTGGAATCAATTGAGCTCGCATACGAAAACTTTGACTACAAAAAGTAATTGATCGATAAAAAATAAATGCGAAAGCCTGGGTCAAATGACCTGGGCTTTTTCATTTCCAAGTCTTCCATCTTAGATGAAATTTCCAATCCCTGATTCAAAACGCTTCAGGAATGCACTCCCCTGTGGTCTCAGGCCAATCACCTTCTTCCGGGAATCCCGTGGATCCATGTGGACGAAGATCAGGCCTTTCTTCTGAAGGCGCTTTAAACTCTGGGTGAGAGAGGCAGGATGAATTCCTGCTGCTTCAGCCAGTCGCTGAGGGGAACAAGCCGGTCTGTGCCGGATCTTTTCCAGAAGATGGTATTGAATCAGGCTGAGGCCCAATTCGGTCTCGACCTGTTTGTTCAGATGCAGGAATTCCAGATTCACTCTCAAGAGCCGTTCGATCTTCCGATTCATTTGCGGCTCCGCTCTTCGTGAAATTGAACGAGCTTCCTGAGCAGACGATTCATTTCAGTCTGTTTCTTTAGAAAAAACCAGGCACGGGAGGAACTGTGTTTTCCGACCCGAATTGAAATGATTCTGCTGTCTGGCAGAGAGAAAACATCCTCATCCGTGTCATCGTCTCCGATATAGAGTGCGGAAGTCTGGTCGAGATCATTCATCAACTCTTGAAGCGCAATTCCCTTGTGAGGAGAACCCGCGGGAACGAGGTTAATCACGCACTTCCCTGGAATCATGCGGGGAGCCGGGCGAAGCTCGCTTGCGATTTCGAGGAGCTTTGCATGGGTCTCTTTCTTGTTCCGGGATCTGCGAAAATGGAGAGAGATGGAAAAATTCTTGTCTTCGATTTCGACACCACTCAGGCGGGCAATGGCCTCTTTCCGGGCTCCGAGCTGGGTCATCCAGCCAGCGCTGACCTCCCGGGCTCTCTCCACGAGTTTCCCTCTGTTCCGGCCTCCTTCGAGTCCGTGATTACCGATGCAATAAGGGATACGGATTCCCATGTGTTTTTTCAAATCGGAAATGGATCTCCCGGTGATCACTGCCACGGGAGCAAGTTGGGAAAGTCGCTCCAGCAAGTCTTCTGTTTCAGCACTCATCCGCGCCTTGAGGGGAGAGGAAACAATCGGGGCAAGCGTGCCATCGAAATCAAACGCATAAAGCGTCCGGGCGAAGGTCAGCGCTTCGAGTACATTCTCTCCTGTTTTTGAAAAAAGCTCTTTCAACTCACACTCCGATCCCGGGGCACGGCATCCGGCGCACCGATCTTCAACATCAGTCTCTGGCGCTGCCTCATTCGGGCAGCATCCATCAACATCCTACCAGCCCAGCGGTAAACATTAAACTCCCGAACCTGACTTCTCATGCTTCTCATCCGGTCCCGTTGCTCGTTTTCAGGCATCGTCACGGCCAGATGGATCGCTGTCGCGCATTGGTCGATGTCATACGGATTTACCAGGAGCGCTTCGGGAAGCTCGCGGGCAGCGCCGGTAAACTGACTTAAAGTCAGCACACCCCGCTCATCATCCCGGGCCGCGATGAACTCCTTGGCAACCAGATTCATTCCGTCGTGCAGACTGGTGACCAGACAAAGGTCCGACCCCCGGTAGTACTCAAAAACTTCGTGCGGGCCGTGATGCTTGATCTTCAGGCAGATGGGTTCGTATCCCGGGCGCCGGAAGCGATCGTTGATCTCGGATGCAAGCGCACGGACATGGGATTCGAAATCCCGGTAAGGACCGATGATCGAGCGGCTGGGAGCCGCAATCTGGATGAACGTGAATTTTCCGATCCATTCGGGATGAAGCTCAAGGAATCGCTCCACTGCGCGGAAACGTTCGATGATTCCCTTGGTATAGTCGAGGCGATCCACACCGACTCCCACTCTGCAATCGAGAGGAAGATTATTCATCTTCCGGATTCTTTCCCGACACTCGGAAACCGGCGCCTGATCCTTCAGCCAGATCGGAGGCCACTCAATGGAAATTGGATAGTCCTGAACGGAGGTCAGCTCACCGCCGTGAGAGACAATCGAAGTCTCGCGCTCCACTCTCGCTTCTAAAAACCGGTCCACCGAATCGTTGAAGTTATTGCAATGAAGCCGCGTATGGAATCCCATGATGCTGCTTCCCAGCAACCCTTCCAGGATTTCCTTGCGCCAGGGACAAATTCCAAACTCCTCGGGGTTCGGCCAGGGAATATGCCAGAAAGTGATGATGGTCGCTTTCGGAAGGCGATCACGAATCATTTTTGGAAGGAGTGCAAAATGATAGTCTTGCACGAGAATCACCGGATCTTCCATCTTCGCTTCTTCAATCACCACGTCGGCGAATTTGCGGTTCACCTCGACATAACTCTCCCAATCCGAGGTTCGGAATGTGGGACGAGTGTGCGCAAGATGACAAAGTGGCCAGAGCGCCTCGTTTGAAAATCCATAATAGTGACCTTTGATCTGTTCGTCACTCAACCACACCCGGCGGATCTGATACGAAGGATTACCCGGGGGAGCAGACACGTGGTCGTGATCATCCACTGTTTCGCGGTCTGCGGTTCCCGATCCGTGTGCAATCCAGGTTCCCGAACAAGCCCGGACAATGGGCTCAAGGGCAGTCACGAGTCCGCTTGCAGGAAACTGGACTTCGATTTTGTTTCCTTTTTTTACATGAATGTAAGGCTCACGGTTTGAAACCACAAGCACCTCATCACCGGCGAGATCTGAATTCAAAATGTCCTTTAATGTTTTCGGCCCCCAGGTGATCTGATCTTCATCCTTGATCCGGCGATCCTGCTCAAGATCTCGAACCAAGGTACGCAGTTCACGAGCGATCGGACGAAGTTCAGGAGCATTCACATTCCCGAGTTTTCCGAGATCATCTCCTCTGCGAACAAGTGAACGAATACTTGAAACCAAACCCCGCTGACTAATGCGGGCGATCACGACCGTAATGAGAGAGACCACCCCCGCCAACGCGGCGAAAAAGAGAAAAATATACTTTTTTGTGTCGGCACTCCGAGTCTCAAGAACGGAAATATCGTGCACCAGGATCAGATCACCGAGTGGAGAATTGCCCGAGAGCACCGGGAGACGCGCCACGTGAAGCGAGCCTTGACGCTCACGCATCACTGCACCCCGGTCGTCATTCAGCGAAGCACTTGCTCTGCAATCGATCTCTGTTGGAAACGTTTTACTCTTGAAACGAAGGCGATTCAGCCGATCGCAGAAACCAAGCGCGTAAAGATGTTCATCATGCGTGATCTTATCGAGATAGCTGAGAACTTTCCCTGTGGAGTTTGTCTGCATCAAATCAAGCAGCGGCTCCTGCATGGTATTTGCAATCAATCTCGAGTGGGACTCCAGATCGCGCGTGAACCATCGCAAATTCAACGCATCGACGAGAGGAATAATTCCCCAGGCAACAAGCCCCATTGCGATCACCAGCGGCAGAACAAATTTCAAAATCAATCGCATACCCCAACTACATAACTCATTTTACTTTGATATCAAATTAAAGTAAGTTGAATGCATATGTATTCATTCGGGCTCATTGGAAATTGTCAATCGTCCGCGTTAATATCCAAAGAAGGCAGTGTCGATTGGCTCTGTTTTCCGCGACCGGATAGCGAGCCTGTTTTCGGACGGCTTCTTGATCCGGATGGCGGTTACTTCGCCATCACGCTGGGCAATCCTCACGGTGCTGTTCGAACGGAACAATACTATCTCGACAACACGAACATCCTGGTCACCGAGATCTTTGATCACGGGGGTAACCGGATTCGCATCACGGACTTCTTTCCGCGCTTCGAACAGTATGGAAGAGCCTACCGTCCAACAAGCCTGTTTCGAATCGTCGAACCTCTTTCCACTTCTCCAGCCATCCGGGTGGAGTGTCGTCCCGTCTCCGGATGGAACAAGGACATGGTGCGAGCGAGCCGAGGGAACGCTCACCTGAGTTATGAGATCCGGAACGAAGTGATGCGACTCTCGACCAACATGCCGCTCACCTATCTCACCGATGAAATGTCCTTCCAACTGAATGAAAAAATTCATTTCGCTCTGACCTGGAGCTCTTCCGTCGATACGGATCTTGCAGAAGTGACCGAAAGATTTTTCAGGCTGACCAACACCTATTGGAGAAACTGGGTAAAGCACTGCACACTTCCCACTCAATTCCAGAAGGAAACCATCCGTTCAGCACTGGCTCTCAAACTTCACTGCTATGAAGACACGGGCGCGATTCTCGCGGCACTCACCACCAGTCTTCCAGAAACCGCTGGCGGAGTCAGAAACTGGGATTATCGTTTTTGCTGGCTCAGAGACTCCTACTTCGTCCTTTCAGCATTTCACAACCTCGGCCACTTCGAGGAGATGGAAGGGTTCATCAAGTTCCTTCTCGACATTGCCCACCAGAGGAAAGAAGAGAAGCAACGACTTGCACCCGTCTATACCCTGGGCCGGGAACTTCCACTGCCGGAAAAAGAACATCCAAACTGGAAGGGCTGGAAAAACAGTCCGCCTGTACGAACCATGAATCAGGCCGCCGAACACGTTCAAAACGATGCCTACGGCGAGATGATTCTCACTCTCACTCCAATCTACTTCGACGAACGCTTCCTTCACCTGAGAGACAAGCACCATGAAAAGCTGCTCGTGGATCTCGCCGTTCTCTGCGAAGACTCCATCTCCAAGGCGGATGCCGGACTCTGGGAGATCCGCGACAAGTGGCAGGAACATAGCTTCACCAACCTGATGTGTTGGGCTGGTCTCGAACGCATTTCCCGGATTCAAAAACGAGGCTATCTGAAGAATGTTCCCTTCGATGTCGACGAGGCAGTGAAACGCGCTTACGACGGAGTCATGAAAGGCGTTCATGAAGGATCCATCCGGAACAGTACGACTGAGAGAAGCTTCGATGCCTCCCTTTGTCTTGCGCCGGTCTATCGCTTTCCTGATCAAGAAGTCTGCAAGCAAACCGTCGAACAGATCCGAAAGGCTCTCGTGTGTGAACCTTCAAACACGCAACAAAGCTTCTTCTACCGCTACGTAAGAGCCGATGACTTCGGAAGACCAGAGTCCGCGTTCCTCATTTGTTCTTTCTGGATCGTACAGGCACTAAGCCGCGTGGGAAGAACCAATGAAGCCGTTGAAGTTCTGGCCGGGGTTCTTGAGTCCTCAAACCACGTCGGCCTCTTCGCCGAGCACTATCTGCCCTCGACTAAAGAACAGCTCGGTAACTTCCCGCAGGCTTACTCTCACGTGGGAATGATTAACAGCGCCTTTGCAGTCAGCCCGCCTTGGAGTGATGTCCTTTAACCGGAAGTCCGCATGGGTTTTCAGAGTTTGCTTCAGGCTGCCTTCCGGCTTCCGCCCGTCGTTGCACGATTCACCAGTTTGTTGAAGTGACTCTTCTGTCCGTCCGCCGTTTCGTCTCGAACCAGAAGCACGAGATCTATTTCATCAACTTTAGCGAAAAAAGCATCCCAGCCGATCTTCTCAAGCGATGTCTTTCCGGAGTAATCCGGAAAAACGAGACGGATCAGACCCGCATCGCTCTTACTTCCGGTTCCTTTGACGCTTGCGGGAAATGCTCCCTGCTCTTCCGCCCATTCTTTGATTTCTTCATGACTGCTCAGAATGCGATGACTTGAGCTGCTCATTTCAGGCGCTCCTTTCAACTGTTTCTCCTTTTGAATTGCATCTGGCATGCCGCAGGAGAACTCATGAGGAAAGTAAAAGACGCTGAGCTATCGGCGACGTTAATCCCGGTCCTCAGGTTTGGGAAGGTGATCTGCAGGAGTGCACATCGAAGTCCACTTGCCTCCGCGCATTTCTGCGGCAACGTAAAACCAAACCAGAGATTTTTCAGCACCGGTCAAACGGTACTGATCACTCATGAGATCCGAGCCCTTTCCATCGACGGAATAACACCAGCCATAAGCATTCATGTCAGTGTCGCTCAAAACTTCCATCGCGCTTCCCATGTCATTGATCGATGCCACTCCGGCATCGGAGCCGGTGTATTGTGAAATCACGTGAGTGCGAAGAGCATCGTTCAAAGTCTGGTCTGAAAGTGTTCCGAGTGTCCCTTGCGGGGAGGAAACTTCTTTTTGAAATAACACTTTGCCAGCGACACCCTTGACGGTGAAGGTCAGCGCCTCGCTCAAGCAAGGCAAAAGAATGACAGTCAAAACAAGAGCGAAGATTCCAAATCTGGCTTTCATGCGGCCGACGATAACACACAACCACACCTATTAAAACAGCCTCAAACAAAGCTTGCGCGGTGTCCCGAAACAAAACTTGCATGTGAATCATGGATAGGGCATAGTTCGGCAAGTTCAGAGGCACCTTACGGTCACTCCATGCATTTACGCACCATGCTCGATCGTTATTGATCGGAGATACGTAATGAATCGTAAAGACCAAGTCGGAGTGCCCTCTGAGGAATCAAACTCATCAGCCGATTTTCTCATCGTTGGCATCGGCGCATCAGCCGGTGGACTGGAAGCCCTGAAGCAACTGCTGTCCAACCTTACCCCTGACACGGGAGCGGCTTTCGTCATTATTCAGCACCTTGCTCCAAAACACGAAAGCATGACCACCGAGATTCTTTCGCGCATCACCCCGATGCCGGTCACTGAAGTCAGAGATGGAATGCAAGTGTCCCCCAACCACGTTTACGTCATCCCTGCGAATTTCGACATGGAGATTGCAGAGGCGACGTTGAGTCTCACTCCCCGCACCGAAAATTACGGTCATCCCAGAGGCATCGATTTCTTTTTGCAATCGCTTGCCCGGGATCAAAAAAATCTTTCCGCCGGGATCATTCTGTCGGGCACCGGAACTGACGGTACCGAGGGGATCACTGCAATCAAGGCCGAAGGGGGAATCACCTTTGCCCAGCTCCCTGAATCCGCAAAGTTCGATGGCATGCCGAAGAACGCAATCGCCTCGGGAAACATCGACCTCGTTTTGTCGCCCGAAAAAATCGCGGAAGAATTGATTCGTATTTCAAGCCATCCAGGTACAAAAAGCAACAACTCGCCCCTGTCCCAGGACAGTCTTGATCAGATTTTCCGCCTCATCCGTAACGTCTGCCACGCTGATTTCACCCACTACAAATCCAACACCATTATCCGCAGACTGGAACGACGGGTCCTGCTGAATAAAATAAACGATCTGCCCTCTTACGTAAAACTTCTTTCCGAAAGTCCCACCGAAGTGAAGGCGCTTTACTCCGATATCCTCATTCATGTTACCGGATTTTTTCGCGATCCCGAGGCCTTCAAAGCGATTGAAAGTGACGTATTTCCGGAACTGACGAGGGACCGCCATGCGGGAACTCCGATCCGTGTATGGGTCCCCGGTTGTTCCACCGGAGAAGAAGCCTACTCCATCGCAATCCTGCTGCTGGAATTTCTGGGTGATCGAGCTTCCAGCACGCCGGTGCAGCTGTTTGCCACCGACATCAGTGAACAGGCAATCCAGAAAGCCCGGGCCGGCGAATACGCGGAGAGCAGCGTTAACGAGATCTCCCCCGCCCGCCTGAACCGGTTCTTCACGAAGATGGACAACGGGTCATACCGGATCAGCAAGTCAGTTCGCGATATTTGCATTTTTTCCCGTCACGATCTTACCACCGACCCCCCGTTTGCGAAGATTGATTTCATTTCCTGCCGGAACCTCCTGATTTACTTCACGTCATTTTTACAGAAGCAAGTGATTCCGATTTTTCACTATTCACTCGTTCCCAAAGGTTTTTTATGGCTCGGACGATCGGAAACCATTGGTGGATTCACCAGTTTGTTTTTTCAGATCGACAAAACCAATAAAATTTACGTGCGAAAAAATGCACCCTTGGCCATGAACCTGCAATTTCCAGCGAGCACCTATGTTCCCGGTAAACAGGAAATTGTTCACAAGGCTCCCACTTTCATCAAACCTGGAATTGATGCGCAAAAACTGACGGACCTCGCGCTCCAATCCGAATATCCCGGGGTGCTGATCAACGACGAAATGGAAATTCTTCAATTTCGAGGCCGGACAGCTCCCTTTATCGAGCCCGCATCAGGAGTCGCAAGCTACCACCTTCTCAAGATGGCCCGACCTGATTTTGCGCCAGATCTGAGAAGACTCGTTCAAATGGCGAAAAAGGAAGACGCTCCTGTCAGGAAAAATGGATTACACCTGAAGGACAAGCACCGCAGTTTGACGTTCAATTTGAAAGTGATTCCGGTCAAACCCACCCTCACCTCGAAAGAGCGCTTCTATTTCATTCTCTTTGAAGACGCTCAGGAGTCGAATCCTCCAGCTGTGAAAGAACATTTGTCCGGGGACACGGCTCTTGGAACGAAGACTCCGACCGATTCCCACGTAATCGAGTTGCAGGAGGAGCTCATTTCGAATCAGGAATACCAACGCTCCCTCGTTGAAAAACACGATGCCGCCCAGGAAGACCTGACCGCTTCAAACGAAGAACTCCAATCGGCTAACGAAGAGCTCCAGAGCACCAACGAGGAACTGGAAACCGCCAAAGAAGAACTTCAAAGCAGCAATGAGGAGCTCACCACCGTGAACGACGAATTGCAAAGCCGGAGTCTCGAGCAGGTCCAGCTCAGCAATGACCTGATCAATCTTTTAGGCAGCATGGAAATTCCCATTTTGATGTTGGGCAATGATCATCGGATTCGACGGTTCACACCCTTGGCCGGAAAGGCGTTGAATTTGATTTCAACGGATGTAGGGCGCCCCATCGGAGACCTGAAGCTCAATTTCACCTCTCCCGGAGTTGATCTGGATCTGGATCTACTGGTTTCGAATGTACTGAAAACGACGATCGCGACGGAGATCGAAGTTCAAGACCGACATGGCAAATGGTATCGGCTCCAAGTCAGGCCCTATAAGACGATTGATCATAAGATTGATGGAGCAGTACTCGCACTGGTGGACATTGACGTCCTCAAGCTGAGTTTGAAGGAAGTCCGGGCTGCGCGAGCCGAAGCAGAAAAAGCGAATCGCGGCAAAGACCTGTTTTTAGCAACCCTCTCTCACGAATTACGCACCCCACTCACCTCGATTTTAGCCTGGGCCCAGATGTTGCGAAGAGGAAACCTCAGCGATGAAAAAATCAAAAAGGGAATTGCAACCATCGAGGACAGCGCCCACACCCAGGCCAAACTCATCGATGATCTTCTAGACGTCTCCCGGATCATTGCCGGAAAACTCTCACTGGAACTCCATGAAGTGAATCCGAGCTCGATTGTCCGCGCCGCCGTCGAAGCCGTTCGTTCCACTGCGGAACGCAGATCCATTCAAATCGATGCCTCGTTTGATCCTTCCGTGGGAACAGTCATGGCTGACCCGATCCGCCTGCAACAGGTTTTCTGGAATCTCCTGAGTAACGCCATCAAATTTTCAGCACCGGAATCAAAAATTTCCATCACGCTTGGAAAAACAGACGATCAGACAGACCAAAAAGCTCAAGCGATGATTCAGGTGATGGATTCCGGCAAGGGAATCGATCCCGACTTTCTACCGCATATCTTCGATCGCTTCAGCCAGGAGGATGGCTCGAGCGTCAGACTTCATGGTGGCCTCGGACTGGGTCTTGCGATCGTGCGGAACCTCGTGGAGTTGCAAGGGGGGAATATCCGGGCGGAAAATACCCTGAATGGAAAAGGAGCGACCTTTACAGTACTTCTGCCGATTCAATCGGACCAGCCCGCTTCAGAACAACCGGTGATCTCCAACGGAAATTCCGCCAACGGGATCCGTCTTGATGGAATCCGGGTATTGATCGTGGACGATGAATCCAACACCAGAGAAGCTTTCAGTGAGATGATCCAGTCTTTTGGCGCCGACACGCGGGCCGCCGCGTCCGTTCCGGAAGCCCTGGTACTGGTGAGTGAGTTCAAACCGGATGTTTTAGTGAGTGATATCGCAATGCCAGGTGAAGACGGCTACAGCCTGATCGCAAAAGTAAGAAGCCTTTCGCCCGAAGACGGGAAAAACACTCCCTCCATTGCAGTCACTGCCTTTGCCGGGCCGGAAAACGCTAACCGCGCACTTTCCGCCGGTTATCAGGCGCATTTGGCCAAGCCACTGGATGCTTATCATCTTGCCGTACTCATTGTGAAGCTTGCTGCTCTGAATGCAGACACTTAGGAAAGAATACGTTTCAATTGACCTGCTGCCTCTGTTTTCATACCCTTGAAACAGACTTATGCGCCTCGGCTTCCACCTCCTGACATTCGCACTTCTGATCTCCTCAGCTAAAGCCGAAACCTACTGTGAGTATTACCGGGCACATGAACCGGATCTCTATACTGGCTACTGCGGCGATGGAAACAAAGTTAAAACCGCAGGCGCAAACTCTACTTTCACCAACGAATTCAACATCAGCGCCGCAAGCCTTCCGACTGAACCCTCGTCTTACGGAATTGAAACCCTGGTGAGCGGCATTCGGGGCGGGTCTGGGGGCTATAATCCGACCTTCTCAATCATCAAAGGCTTTCACCGTTTCGGAACCGGGATCTCCACCGGGAGTAACAACACTTTTTATGGAGATGACGTGGTCGAGCGGATCTCCGGTCCGCCCAACGTCACCGCACTCAAACCTTCTGAAACACCCCAAGGGTATATCACCAACTTGAACCTTGGCACATCCTTCGATGTGCTCGACATTGGAAGGCTCGCCTCTCTCAAGCTCGGAGCATCCCTTCGCTATAACCAGATCACCAACACGCTCGGAGGGGGACCTGCCGCCCTTCTCGGAGTCGGCATTTTTTCCTTCGGAGCAGGAATCACCAACGAAAAAATTTCAAACACCCTGGAACGCATCAACTTCACGAACTATTTCTTCGGAGTACGACTCTGGATGCTGGAATTTGAATATACATGGATTGAAAACAATCTCCTGGACACTCTGGAAGGGATTCGAATCTACACCGTGACTGCCAGCGTTCGTAAATTTCTGTTCACGGTGGCGATGAGAAAACTGAATTATCTGACCGTGGGCGACGTCACGCAATATCACTTCGGCGTGCAGTGGCTTGCCAACAAGCATTTTTCAGTCGGATACCTCTATAACTACATCCCAGGCGCAAATACACTTGGACTACAGATTTATCTCTAATAGAAGATGACGATCAGTTCGAAACCACATTCCGATTTGAATGGCTCCTCTATCGCAGTGGTACCCACTCCGGCGCGATCTTTGCGTTAAACAGGTTGATGGCTCATAAGGAAGCGCGGGAAAATATCTCATCTTTGCATCACCCCATCAGTCACCCCGGCGTCTCACCCGACTTCGGAGATTACCACGAGCTTTTTCATAATTTGCGCGATGGCGTCGTCACGGTGAAGCTCGACGGAAGGATCCTCACCTGCAACTCAGCCTTTGAGCGGCTCACCGGATACGCTTCAGACGAGCTTCAAAAAATGACCTACATCGACCTGACTCCGCAAAAGTGGCAAGCGCAGGATACCCGCATCGTGAGGAATCAGATTCTAAAAACCGGTTTCTCCGAAGTGTACGAAAAAGAATATCGCCGGAAAGACGGAAGAATTGTTCCCATCGAGCTTCAGACCTATCTGCTGAATGATCTGTCCGGTGTTCCCGTCGGCATGCAGGCTATCGTCCGGGATATCACCGAACGAAAGCGGACGGAACAAGCCTTACAAAAAGCCGAAGAACGATACCGGGTGATTGTGACCACTGCGGTCGAAGGAATCTGGGTGCTTGATCAGAATCACCGAACCATCTTCGTTAATGCGCAAATGGCAAAGATACTGGGTTATGAACCTCATGAAATGTTCGGGCATCCGGTGGATGATTTTCTGCTGAAAGAAGACCGGAACGCCCACCACCAAAGCATGAAGTATCGAAAGAAGGGTCTTTCTGAACGATACGAACGAAGATTCCTCAGAAAAGACGGGAAAATACGTTTCATGCTGGTTTCAGGCGCCCCCCTCAATGATGAACAAACCGGATTTGCAGGCTCCTTTGCCATGTTCACCGACATCACCTATCTGAAAAATGCCGAGTCTGAGATGCGCACCCTGAAAGACGAAGCAGAATCCGCAAGCAAGCTGAAATCCCAGATTCTCGATGTCGCTGCCCACGAACTCAGAACTCCCCTGACCTCACTCAAGCTTCAGGCGCAGATGTTTGATCGAAGTCTGAAAGAAGGAAAGCAACTACTGCCGCGGCAATCAGAACAACTGTTACAACAGGTCCAGCGTCTCGCAGCACTGATCGGCAATCTAATCGATGCCTCGCATCTCGAACACGGAGTCTTTCCTCTCAAGCTCACCCGGATCAATCTGGTTCCGATCCTTCAGGGGATCATCGACGACTTCAAACTTCGGGCTCCAAAACGACAGGTGACTCTCGAAGCGCCGAAACAATCCGTGAACCTCATCATCGATCCGGTTCGGATCGGCCAGGTTCTTTCCAATATTCTTGAAAATGCTCTGAAATACACTCCGGATGAGAGCCCGATCGACGTGAAAGTCACGGCGAACCCCGAAGACGTGGTCACTTCCGTAACCGATCACGGACCGGGTATTCCGAAAGACAAGCAACCCAATCTGTTTTCGAGGTTCTACCGGGTGCAATCCGAGAATACGAGAAACAAACCCGGATTGGGGCTTGGTCTTTATATTTGCAGGGAGATCATGGATTTTCACGGAGGCTCGATTGAAGTGGAAAGCACTCCGGGAGTCGGAACCACATTCCTCTTCACGCTTCCCATGAGGACATTGGACTTCGCACCGAAAATTTGAATGTCACTTCAGTTCGGAAATACTATTTTGCGACATTGGCGTCGACAGGGAGCACATTGGTGTTTTCCTCATTCGACTGCAGGTTCGAATGAATTTCTTTCACCTGATTGGGTGTAACTTGCTGACCCGTGGAATTCGGGCACTGGGCGAGTTGCTTTCTTAATGAAGCAACCTCTTTTTTAAGTTTCACAATTTCCTTGTTCGCTTCTTCCAGCGGATCTTTTTCACCCGCGGATTTCATCGTACACTGACTTCCCGTCCGGGTTACGGTCACCTTTTGTTTTGCGGCTTTCGCTTTTTGTACCGCATCAGTCACTCCTGCGCATCCAGGCTGGAAATCACATTGCAGGGTTTGGCGATAAACATCCACCTTCCCCGACGTCACGGTCTGTCCCGATGACCGGTAAGTAACCGTCTGCTCATGGCAGTTGATAGAGTACGGATCATAATCTGTTTTGGTTTGCGCAAAAGCGGATGACGAATGAATCACTGCGATCACCACACTAAAAAAAGCCAGTTTCCAAGTTTGAGACATGCTTCAAGATTCCTCACTTCCTTTTCGACAAAAAGAAGAAAATCTTTAGTAATTTCAAATAGTCACAATTAACCTTTGTGAGAAAAATCACCGGTTCGTCAAAAAAAATTAACCCCACAACCACCCCCACTCGCATAAAACAGCCTGATGCGAATCCAATTTCAAAAGACTTACGGGCTGTTGTGCTGCCTCCTCACCTTGTCCCTCGGGGGCTGCGCCAGCTTGGGCGCCAAAGAACCTTCTGATGAAGAAATCAACGCCGAGGCCGCGAAGGCCTACACGGAAGTTAAAGCAAAATCAAAAGTGTCCTCGGATCCTTCCTGGAACGAAATCGTGAACCGGGTCGCAAAAAGAATCGAAGTTGCATCGGGTGAAAATTTTCAGTGGGAAGTCACCGTGATCGACAGCCCTGAAGTGAACGCGTGGTGTATGCCCGGTGGAAAGATTGCAGTGTATACCGGAATCCTTCCTGTGGTGAAAACCGAAGGTGCGCTGGCTGCCGTTCTCGGCCACGAAGTTGCACATGCGGTGAGACGACATGGGAAACAACAGTACGCCCGCGCGATCAATGACCAATACGCAGGTCTCGCCATCGGGGCCGCCACCGTCCTCGGTGGACAGGTTCTCTGCAAAACGGATACCTGCCGGACTCTGACAGCAGTCGGTGGAGCGGGCGCTGGCTTTGCCATCACCTTCTTCGAGCTCAAATACTCACGGGGAGATGAAACCGAAGCCGACAAATACGGGCAGGAGTACATGGCAAAAGCGGGATATGATCCTGCTGAATCAATTATTCTCTGGGACCGGATGTCTCAGGCCAACAAAGGAAGCTCACCGCCGGAATTCCTCTCCTCTCACCCGTCTGATGCCAACCGGAAAGCGAATCTCACGTCCTGGCTTCCAGAAACGGAAGCGCTTTATCAAAAGGCTCCTCAGAAATACGGGGTCGGAGTCTCAATTCCGCCCGGACATTAAAGCGGCTTGGCAATTGTCGAAATTGATATAAAATCAGATCATTCAACCGTGGGGGTATAGCTCAGTTGGTAGAGCACAAGCATGGCATGTTTGGGGTCATCGGTTCGAGTCCGTTTACCTCCACCATTACAAGAATTCGACAAATCTCTGCAGATCAGCTGCATTCAAATCCGAAATTGCCCAATAGTTCATTCCATTTTTAGTCCAGCGATAGAGCTGATAGCCCCTTCTGGTAATCAATTTTGGAGGTGAATCCGAGACTTGGGATGCCGGCCATTCAAAGACATTGATCACATGCTTTCCATGTCGATAATTGAGGGCTGCAACAGGGCGACTGGCAATATAATCCAACCTCCCTCCCACCAGCGGAAAATCGTTTTGAGCGAGATCTTTCACCGAGGGAGAGAAATCCAGTTTCCCTTCAAACCATGGCTTTACCGTGTGCTGATCCGTGGAGGCGACATCCGAAAGGTGCCCAACCATCATGGACCGTACATGACCAGAAACAACTTCCTGAATCAGAAGCTCGTTGCTGGAAGGAGCTCCATCGAATTGAGTAAACCAAACGATTGTCAACGCAATGCCGACGGCAAAACTCAACGCAAGATTTTGAAAGCGAAGCAAGAACGAGTTTGCCCCCCGGTTTTTTTCCAATGAAGCGAATAGATCTTTTTTGAGACCATGGGGCATTTGATGAGAGAGCGCCTTGGCATTTTTTTTCAATAATTCGGAGATCTGATCTGAGTCGGAATTCATGATTTCTCTCCCTTTCTGTTCTCGACAAGACAGGATGTTAATTTTTCCCGTGCCCGGGAAAGTCTCGACATGACCGTGCCCTGCTTCAATCCAACTACTTGCGATATTTCAGCGTAGCTCAGATCTTCAAATTCGCGAAGCACGAGAATTTCACGGAACTCCGGTGCTAATTGATCGAGTGCTGATCTTATTTCTTCAACAGACAAAGCTTGCAAAAGACGGGTTTCGGCAGTGTTTGTTTCAGTACTGTTTTTTTCCAGAATGACGTCAGTCAATTCAACAAAGTTTCCGTTCTTTTTGATCCAGGAAAAGGAGGTATTGCGAACAATTTGTAAAAACCAGGGCCTCACATCCTCGTTTTGAACCGCGGAAAAAAATCGAAAAGCACGAATCAATGAATCCTGTAGAACATCCTCTGCATCAACATCATTTCGGGTCAGCCATCTCGCCAGATTATAAGCAGACGCCAGATGAGGTGAAATCTTGGTCTCAAATTGAGAAAGGGACTCCATTTTGGGCATTCTAATCATAAGACTGAACCAGCTCACATTTTATTCCAATATAAACTTTTTTATTTTTAGAGGAATAAAGATCCTTTTACAGCAGTCGTACAGATGAAAGCTAAGAGTAAAGGAGCATTTAAAATGAATAAAATTGTAACCTGGTTTATGAGTCCCCCGGTAAGCGGCCCCCGTTCGATTGTCTTGATTCGTCTCATGACGGGAGGGGTTTTTCTTTGGGAAGGAATCCTCAAGTTTGTCTATACCAATCAAGGAATCGGGCGATTCACCAAGATTGGAATTCCCTTTCCGGAAATCTCCGCACCTTTCGTCGGATCACTTGAAATCGTGGGTGGAACCCTGATTATTCTGGGTTTATTTACGAGACTGATCTCAGTGCCTCTGATTTTCCAAATGACGGTCGCCGTTCTGAGCACCAAAATCGCACTTTATCTGGGAACTTCTCCACTGCCCTTGCCACCGGCACCGCCTCAAGTGGGTATTTGGGCCGTCCTTCATGAGATTAGATCGGATTATGCACAGATCATGACCTTGTTGTTTTTATGCATTGCCGGCCCGGGGGCTGCATCACTGGATGCAAAACGAAAAAAAGTCTAACTCAACCGGATCAGTAGTTCTCGTCGTGCTGACTGAGATCAAGTCCAATGCCTTCTGATTTCGGACTCACCCGAAGCGGTGAAATCAGATTCACGATCTTGTACAGAATCCAGGAACCACCAAAACTGAAGACCGATACGATCATGAGTGCGTAGAGGTGTTTTACAAAAAGATCGGTGTGACCCGTGATGATTCCGCCTTCTTTTGCAAAGACTGCGGTCAGAAGCATCCCCGTCATCCCGCCCACCCCGTGGCATGGAAATACGTCGAGGGTGTCATCGATATTGGATTTGGATTTCCAGTGAACTGCAAGGTTACTCACGATCGCCGCAACTACACCGATCACGAGCGAAGGTCCGACGTCGACATAACCTGCAGCCGGAGTGATCGCAACCAATCCCACCACAGCTCCCACCGATGCGCCCACTGCTGAAGGCTTGCGTCCGCGGAACATGTCAAAAGCGATCCAAGTGAGCATCGCCGCTGCGGATGCGGAGTTTGTAGTCAGGAAAGCCAACACCGCAACTTCGTTTGCAGCAAGTGCGGAACCCGCGTTGAAACCAAACCAGCCAAACCAAAGCATTCCGGTTCCAAGGAGAACATAAGGAATGTTCGCAGGCGTAGCCTGCCCTGAAGCATCCTGGCGACGGCCCAGAGTCAGTGCACCGGCAAGTGCGGCAAGCCCCGCAGACATGTGAACCACGGTTCCACCGGCGAAATCAAGAACGCCCATCTTGTGCAGGAACCCATCCGGATGCCAGGTCCAGTGTGCGAGGGGCGCGTAAATGAAAATTGAAAAGAGAACGATGAACAGACAGTAACTTCTGAATCTCACCCGCTCCGCAAACGCTCCTGTAGTCAGGGCCGGAGTGATGATCGCAAACTTAAGCTGGAAGAGCGCGAAGAGTGCGAGTGGAATGGTGGGTGAAAGCCCCGGATGGGTGGCTCCGCCGACATTCCGGAACATGAAATAAGTGAAGGGGTTTCCGATCAGTCCGTGAATACTCTCACCGAAGGAGAGACTGAATCCGACAACCACCCAGAGAACGCTTACGATTCCCATCGCGATGAAACTTTGAAGCATCGTCGAGATGACGTTCTTCCGATGAACCATTCCTCCGTAGAAGAAGGACAGGCCCGGTGTCATGAGAAGCACCAGGGCGGTCGCAGTTAACATCCACGCTACATCACCAGCCACGATCGAAGTCGGAGTCGTCATGGACCTAAGTGTTAACTTATTTCCGTTAGTTTCGCATCTGAATTACGGGGAAAAATAGATTAACTTGCTGCAGCAACTTCGATCACCACTTCAACTTCGGATAACTTCCGCTCGAAATCGTCCAATCCGTCGCGCTCAATGTCGGCCAGCCTGCAAAAGTGGATGTAGTTTTCATCTCGGAAGTCGTTTTTCCGGTTCCGGCAGTACTGGCGGTTTGTCCGCTCGTGGTCTTATCCCAGAAACAGCCGCTTGGAATGACGGTTGATGAACCCTGTGTACCTAAGAAGCCCCCACCCGACCCCGAAACCGCTCCAATGGAGTAAGAGTTTGAAATCGTCGAAGCTGCACCCGTATTAGTAGTCAGTTCACCCATGAAACCTCCGGTACTCGAAGTCCCGGTTGCGGATCCGGTCGAGTAAGAATTGGAGAGGGTGAGAACCGTATCATCAATCAATCCGACAAATCCCCCGACCTGACTGGTTCCAGTCGCGGACCCGGTTGAGTAGGAAGAAGTGATTGCAGTCGTACAAAACGAGCAAGTTGCAATTGCACCCACAAATCCGCCTACCTGATTGGTGCCCGCGGCGTTTCCGGTGGAATAAGAATTGGTGATCACACCGAAGTCGCTCATCCCAACCAAGCCGCCCGCTGCATCACCGCTTGCAGTCGCGGTTCCAGTAGCAAAAGAGTCGCTCAGATAACTCGGATGAGGGTTTCCGTCCAGGAATCCGATCAATCCACCCACGCGGAATCCGCCTGAGACAGCTCCCGTCGCATAAGAATGGGATATATGGCCGTCGGTATCGACATATCCAATGAGTCCGCCAACAATAATCCCGGTCGTGGTGACCTGAGTGGATGAACTGGAGTAAGAAATGATGCCTTGGCAACCCGAGCCGCCACCGGTATTTGAACCCACCAGACCACCGACCCAGTTGTCCGATGAAGTAATGGTTCCCGAAGTGGAAGAACCGGTGACCACGTTCCCGGTAGTACAGGTGTCACTCGTGATTTTTCCCACGAGTCCACCCACGTGCTGTGCACCTTGAATGCTGATCTGACTCCCGACGCAGGAGGTGATGCTTGCATCCGCGGTGATCTCGCCCGCAAGCCCGCCCACTTTGTTGCCCCCGTGAATCACTGGAGATTTCAGAGTCAGGTTCGAAATGCTCGCACCCGAAAGCGTGGCAAAGACTCCAACGTTGTCAGTTGCGGCGTTGTTGTAATAGAAGTTTTTAATCGCAAAGCCTGCTCCGTTGTAAGAACCCTTGAAGCTGCTTCCGAGACAAACCGGTGAAGACGGATTGGCGGAGGTTCCTTTGAGATCCAGATCAGCGCACTGAACGAAATTTGCAGCCGGCCATCCGCTCTGGGGCGAGCATCGGGTGTCGATGTTTTTGAATTGATCAGCGGAACAAACGAGATACGGATCACTGAGAGTTCCCGTGCCACCACCGGAATTGGCTTTCGACGGATCACACGGACCGCAAGTTACCTGGTATTGAGCCAGCCCCTTCCAACCCGAACTCTCAGCTGACGTAAAAAGACCTCTCCCGCAGCCAGTGAGATAAATGCAAACCGACAAATAGAGTGCGACGTTTCTCTTCATAACTGACCTAGGGTTTGTCTTCTTGTGGATTGCAGGCGAGAAGCGTGCAATGACGGGAAACCAATTCACAATCATGACGGGCGCGAAGTTGCGCACGAAAAGCCGTCTCATCTTCCCCTTGAAAAGTACGCCCTTCCCCGTTCATGAGTTTGCAGACCCACTTCACTTTTTTTTCTTCCGGCGTGGGGGTCGGAGTTGGAGTCGGAGTCGCCGGTTTCACTTTAGGTTCTCCCGTGTCATAAACCGGCGAAGGTCCGGAACAGGCAAATACACCGATCGAAACAACACTGATCAGCAAGGCAATGTGAAACAGGCGCGATGGATTCAAGTGCTTCATGAGCTTCAGTCTACGACAGCTTTCAAACGGACTCAACCCACTTGACGCCGACCTGACCCCGACTGCTCCCATGGTTTCGTTCTTGCAGCCTGATTGATCAGGAAACAGGAGCGATCAAGCCTTGGAAAGAATCCATTTTTCATTCACCGGGAGCGACAAGCTCACCCCGTTTCTGCGCAAACTGGGACTCCTGAAACAGGAACACCCAACCCTGCTCTATCGCCTCTGCTTTTCCGTACTGCTCACCTGGCTACCGCTTCTGATCCTGACTGCAATCGAAGGTCGGGCCACGGGCTCCAGTGTCGAAGTTCCATTTTTATCAGACCTCATTCAACACGCTCGTTTCCTGATCGCCCTTCCTCTTGCCCTCTGGGCGGAAAGCTACATCAGCCAGAGACTTGAAAAAACACTGAACCTTTTCCCGGAATCCGGAATCATTGCGGGTGAAGAACTCACCCGTTACAAAACGGTGGTTGAAAAGGCAAAAAACTGGATCAATTCAAAATTGATCCTGCTTCTGATCCTGATCTTCATCTACCTCTACACCTCACTCGGTCTCGCGCGCGAACTCTCACCCGACATTTCCACCTGGTATCGCTCCCCCCTGTCCAATCCAAAAACAGTCGCTGAAATCTGGTATGTCTGGGTAAGCATGCCTGTGTTTCTTTTTTTTCTGTTTCGCTGGGTGTGGAGAATCGGAATCTGGAACCTGCTTCTCTTCCGGATTTCCCGGCTGAAACTTCAACTGAACTCCGCGCATCCCGACGACGCCGGAGGATTGCGCTTCGTCAGTGTCGGACAACGCCGCTTCTCGCTCCTTGTTTTTTGCATTTCCGTCATCATGAGTGCCTCAATCGGCGAGGAAGTGATTTTTGGAGGAGCGAAGCTTGAATCGTTCGAGTTGGAACTGCTGGCCTTTCTGTTGATAAGCGTGCTTCTCACTCTTGCCCCTCTTCTCGTCTTCACCCCGCCTCTCATCCGGGCAAAACTCCGGGACTGGGGAGCTTACGGGGTGGCTGCATCAGATTACACCCGTCAGTTCGATGCGAAGTGGATCTGGAAAACCGTACCCGCGAAGGAGCTCTGGCTTGGCACTTCCGACATTCAGTCCCTGGCCGACCTCCGAAACAGCATTGAGGGCCTGCAGAGGATGAAAACGCTTCTTCCAGACAAGGAAACGGCAGGCATCCTTCTGCTTTTTTTCACCCTGCCTTTCATTCCGCTCGTCCTGACCCTGATTCCCGCAAAACAGATCCTTACGAAACTCTCTTCACTCCTGCTCAGATGAGTGCCGTCGAACCCTTGACACCTTCGCCGGGTGGACGACTCATATGTCGTCTGATAATCTTGTTTCATGAGCCTTCAGGCAAAAACCATCCTGCTCATCGACGATGATGAAATGATCCATACCCTCGTCACCCGTATTTTGAAAACCGCGGGTTATGAAACCATTTCTGTGATGAATGTAAAGGAAGCACTCGCAATGCTTCAGAACAAGCTTCCCGATGCAATCATCCTCGATCTCGAGATGCCCGGACACAATGGCCTTGCCTTCCTCACCATGCGCCGGATGAACTCAGTCCTCGCCACGATTCCGGTCGTGGTCCTGAGTGGAGTCAAGAATGAAGGACTGGTCGAAAAAGCCCTCGAACTCGGTGCAGAACAGTTTCTTGAAAAACCGATTGAAGCCCGCCTGATTTTGCAAAAACTGAGATACGTCATCTTTTCAGGCAAGGAATTCGTCTATACACTTCCTTCGTCCGGGCTTGCGGCGGTCGATGCGGACATCGACGGAAACATCGTTTCCCAGTCCGACACGAAGATTAAAATCGAAAGCCTGGTGAAGCTGCACCCTGGAAAGCCGGTGCAAGTTTTTTCAAAAGCGCCGGGAACTCCCGACGCAGAGAATCCCCTCGTATTCCGGGCGGATGACCATCCCCCGGTTGTTCTCGACGGATTGTTCAACTGCACTCTCAGCATCACCGGACTCAATGCCGAATCCAAAAAGGAATTCGGAGTCTGGAGAAAGGGCCTGTTCAAATGAGCAAACCCCTGATCTATGTCGTTGATGATGACCCGATGATGACGAAGGTTCTCGAAGCCCGTTTCATTCAGTACGAGTGTGAAGTCCGGACGTTTCAGGACCCGGCTTCGGTGCTTGAAGCCATCGAACAAAAAACTCCGGCTCTCCTGGTTGCGGATCTGAATCTCGGTGAGGGCCTCTCGGGCTATGACATCATCCGGAAAGTCAGGAACGAGCTCGAACTGAACTTCCCGATCATCGTGCTTTCAGGCGAACAGGGACAACAGGTCGTGGCCCACGCTCTGGAAATCGGGGCAAACGACTTCCTCTTGAAACCGCCGCAAAAGGCCGACTTCGAGGAAACCATTTCAAAATACGTGAAGGGAACGAGCCTTCCCGATCCGATCGAAACTGCGTTTCAAAAGGTCAATCCGGCAAACGCACTCGTCAAACTTCGTCTCAAGCTTTCCATTGAAGGCGTGCATCCGGCAGGCATCATCCTGCTTTCAGATCACCTGATCAAAAAAGGCGCAGGGCTCCAACTCTCGGGGCCGGAAATGCAGCAGATTTTTCCGAATTGCCCCCGGATTTTCGCCCGGGTCATCTCGTCGGCAACTAAAACCATCGACGATAAAAAGATGTTCCAGATTCATTGTGAAGTGGATGGAACCAACGAAACAGCATTGACGGACATCAAGGACTTTCTCGCAGCGAGATCAGCCGAGAAGATCAAACAAATTCAAAATCGCTGATTCTCAGGCAACCTTCCGGCTTTCACGATCGGACTTCATGTCGAGGAGGGTTGCAATCGTCTGATTGTAATTCATCTGAATGCTTTCAAACAAAACCCTTGCAGCCTCAAGATCAGAAGAACCTTTCAGATCCTCGAGCTTCTGGCATAATGCTCCCAATTCCACCGCACCCAGCATCCGGGCCCCGGATTTAAGGGCGTGTGCACCATCGGAAGCCCCCGGAACATCCCCCGCTTCAAGGCATCGGACCATACTGTCCATGCGCTGGCGGGAACTCTTGAGATAGGAATCGATGACTTCAATCACGAAGTCCGATTCTCCTGGAATCTGCAGCTCCTCAAGCTCGTCGATCTTCTTCCGTTCGAGCACGACTGGTTTTGAGGTCATGGCGCCTGCGCCCAGATTTCTTCTCAAAACGGATTCGAGGTCTTTCAAATAGACAGGTTTCGAAAGATAGCCCGTCATTCCGGCCTGAATGCACTTCTCCTCGTCGCCTTTAATCGCATTTGCGGTGAGGGCTACGATCGGAATGTCGTATTGTTTCAAGGTGAAGTCCTTCCGGATCCGCCGGGTGGCTTCGTAGCCATCCATTTCCGGCATCTGGCAGTCCATCAGGATCAGATCAAACTCACTCTCGCGAAGCGCATTGATAGCCTCGTTTCCATTGGCCACAAGATGCACCCGGCACCCGAGCTTCTGAAGCATTCTCGAGATGACCTTCTGGTTTGTAAAATTGTCTTCAGCGACCAGAATACGGCCCGAAAGCTTGAACTCGTGAATCAAACTGATTTCCGAAGCTGCAGGGCGCTCAATGCGCTCACTTCCCCGCTTCATCGGAAGCACCACCGTGAAGGAAGTTCCCGAACCATAACGGCTTTCAAAAGAGATCTCTCCGCCCATCAGGGCAACCAGGCTTTTGGAAATGGAAAGACCGAGACCTGTTCCACCGTATTGCCTGCAGATTGTACTTCCCGCCTGGGAGAAGGCCTGAAACATTTTTTCTTTTGCATCATCTGGAATCCCGATCCCGGTGTCCTGAACGCGAATGACGGCTTCCACTGCATCACCGTCAGTCTGTTCGCGAACCTCAAACTCCAGAGTCACGCCACCCTGACTGGTGAACTTGACGGCGTTTGCAATGAGATTTGAGACCACCTGACCGATCTTTCCGTCGTCTCCGATCACCTGGAACGGATAATCGCTTCCGGCAAAATCAAAGTTGATTCCCTTTTTCTGGATCGCCCACTGGAAGGGCTTGCAGACTTCCTTCAGGAAGTGAACCATGTCGAACTCAACGCATTCAAGGTCCATCTTCTTCGCCTCGATCTTGGAAAAGTCGAGAATGTCATTGATGATCGCAAGAAGGTTCTGGCCTGAACCGGCGATCGTTTCCGCAAAGTCGCGCTGATCCGGGGTAAGTTTGGTTTCAAGCATCAAATGCGCCATCCCGATGATCCCGTTCATCGGTGTGCGGATCTCGTGACTCATGTTCGCCAGAAAATTGGATTTCGCCATCGTCGCCTGATCCGCTGTTTCCTTCAGCTTGATCATTTCCTCAAACACGATGGATTTACTCCAGGCCGAAGCAAAGGTACCCGCGATCAATCGAAGCGTATCCTGATGAAGTTCGCTGAATCCGTTCGCTTTCGCAGAATAGGATCTCAACACTCCGATGGTTGTATCCTTGAGTTTGAGTGGCACCACGATCATGGAGCGAATCGATACTTTCCGGCAGGCCTCGCGATTCACGCGGGTGTCGGTCTCAATATCTTCTGCATAGAGAAGTCTGTTTTCCGCAATGCATAGACCGGAAAGACTACCGGCGATCTTTATTCTCATGTCCAGAAACTGATCCGCAAGCCCGGAGGTGCTCCTGCAGACAAATTCATCCCCGTCAATGATTTCGAGGAAGGAGCCGTCCGCATCGGTCAGGTGTCTGGCCTCGCGGGTGATGAGATGCATGATCTCTACACGACCTTGCCTCGAAGAAAGCATGTGCTGGGATTCGATGATTCTTGAAAACTGAATTTTCTGTGTCTGGAGCGTCTCGTTCGTCTGAATCATGTCCGCCTCCGCGCGCTGTCTGCGGCGCTGACTTCGGCGAAGGAGTGCGTAGGCGCCGATCATCGAGACGAAAGCCCAAAAGCTTCCAAAAACAAGAACGTTCTGATTTCTTCGAAGGATCTGATTCGTCTGTTCCGAACGAGCCATGACACTCGCCTGCTGTGCCGTCTTCATGGCACGAATCAGCAAACGGATCTGATCCATGACCAGTTTTCCGTGATGGGTGGCGACTTGTTGAAGTGCCTGCTTGTGAAAACCCTTCCTGCTCATTTCGATACTGGAATCGAGTTCCAACATTTTTGAATTGATCAGGTTCTTTACTTGATTAAGACGATCGAGCTGTTGTGTCCGCTGTTCTTGCTGTTCTTCTTTCTCGAGGTTTTTTTCAAGAACGGCGATTCTTGAATCCACTCTTGCTTTGAAGTGACGGTAAGGCTCGAGATAGGAATCATCACGAGTGAGGAGGAATCCCCGTTGTCCGGTCTCCGCGTCCTTAATCAGGGAAAAGAGAGACTCGATTTCATATTTGATCTCACGGGAGTTCCCCCTCTGATCCGTGATGTGCTGGAGCACGATGCTGTTATGATACGAGTAATATCCGATCCCCGAAACAGTCAGCAGGGCGAATAGAAACCCGAAGTTGATGTAGCGATCGTAGAAGCGTTTGTGAACTCTGATACCCATTGGATTCTTATCGGTATTTTTTTCCTGAAGCTTGACGTGCTGCTTTTCACGAGCCGCTCCGGATTTGACGCGGAATCACCCGGCTAAATCGGGGTAACTCATGAGCTTTTCCTGCCACTCGAATGACAGCTCAGTGGGTTTTTCGATTCCATTCCGATTTTTCGTCCGGAGGAGCTTTCGCTCTTACACTTTCAGCATGAAACGCATCCGTCTCCCGGTGCTCGCCGGCCTTATCTTTCTTGTTTCAATCGAGGCTCCCGCCGCTACGCCAACACCCGCGCCGTCCACTCTCCCGAGAGATCAACAGTGCGCACACATCGGCATGGGCTTGAACTCTGATCTGAACGGATTTGTTCCCTTCGGGGCAAACAGCCCGTGGAATACAGACATGTCTCAGACGCCTGTAGCTCAGGACTCAAGCACCCGAATCACCGGATACATTGAAAGAATCGGAAACAATCCGTCCCTCCTGAGCGACTTCGGTGAAATCTATGGAGAGCCTTACAATGTCGTCGACAGCTCAAAAGACTACAAACAGATGATGACGATCGACGGATATCCGGAGGAAAGCGACCTCATGCCGATTCCACTTCCAAATACGGCCGCGGTCGAAGGGGGCAACCAATCCTGTGTGCCAGAAACAGATTGCCACCTCTTCATTCTCGACCGGAATGGCTGCTGGCTCTACGAAACCTGGCAAACTCGTTTCGATGGAGAAACCTGGAAGGCCTCAAGCCTCGCGGTCTGGGATCTGTTAAATGGTAACTCGCGCCCCTATGGCTGGACATCGGCCGATGCGGCGGGGCTTGCGATCTTTCCAGGCCTCATCCGATATGACGAGGTTTCACGAGGAGTGATCAACCACGCACTCCGAGTCACCTTGAGTACGAGCGCAAACTCCTTTGTCGCTCCAGCCACACACTTCGCAGGAAAAGGAACTGAAAACTTCCCGATGGGCACACGCTTCCGCCTGAAGTCCGGTTTCGACATCGCGGCGTTCTCATTGTTTGACCAGGTCATCCTGACGGCGATGAAGAAATACGGGATCATCCTCGCAGACAACGGACTTGAATTTGAAGTCGCCGGGGCCATCGATCCGCGCTGGTCGAATGATGATGTGACGGGACTCACACAGATTCATCTAACCGATTTTGAAGTCCTTGAGACAGGCCCTCAATACACCTGGGGCTCGATGCCAGTCGGAAAAATTCCGGAGATTCGCGAGTTCACAGCTTCAAGCCTCACCGTCGCTCCGGGAACGCCGGTGACACTGGTCTGGACTCAAGATCCGAGTGCCTGGTACTTCATCGATGTCATCGGCCCCGTTCGAGGGAACAGCATCGTCGTGACTCCGACTCAAACGACGACCTATACTTTGAATGCGACGAACGCTTATGGACGCGAGACTCAAAAAGTAACCGTAGTCGTTCGAGGCAAAACTCAGATCACCTTGTAAATCCGGCCGGTCTCGACACCCAGAACCGCCTTCTTGAATGCTTCGGCTACTTTCTTTCCATCGACGGGAGCGAAGCCTGGAAAAAAATCACCATAATTGTCGACCGAGTCTTTGAGCAGGGTCGGACTTACGACATTGATCCTGAGCCCCTGAGGGAGCTCGCAAGCCGTCGCTTGAACAAAGCCTTCAATAGCCCGGTTCACCGTGGTCGCAATGACTCCCGCCTTGATATACTCCTCACTCAGGATCCCTGAGATCAGGGTAAAGGAACCACCCGCATGAATATGGGGAATAGCCTGATGGACGAGTTGGATCTGACCTGAAAGCTTGGACTGGAAACTTGTTTTCCAGTGGTCGGAAGTAAGATTTGAAAAAGGCGCGAAGGCCACTTCACCCGCCGTGCACACGAGCGCATCGAAGTTACCGACCTCCTTGAAAAGCCGGGTGATGCTTTCCGGATTCTCGAGATCGACATGAAAATCGCCCGTCTTCTTTCCCACTTTCACGACTTCGTGTTTGGAAACGAACTCCTGAACTACATGTCTTCCAACGGTCCCGTTTGCGCCTACGATTACAATTTTCATAAGGCTCCCTTCGTCACGTCCAGCGTATCATTCGATGCGGGAATCGGCATCGGTGCCCGCGTCATTCATCGCCTTCCCTTGAATGCATTAAGTCACGGATCCTTGTGGTACCCCGCTTGCACTCTTTGATTCTGATGATTTTTCAAAATAGAACTCAGGCAGGAACTGAACTCGCAAAAGCGCTGAAAAAACAGTCTTTCACGAATCCGCTCGTGCTGGGCCTTGCCCGTGGAGGTGTGCCGGTTGCAAAGCCCGTCGCGGATGCGCTTCAGGCCGAGCTCGGAGTACTCGTCGTCAGGAAAATCGGAATACCGGGTCAGGAAGAACTGGGAGCCGGAGCGATTACAGAAGAAGGAACAATTCTCTTCAATGAGCCACTGATGAAGCGCCTGGGACTGACTGAAAAAGATCTGAGTTACACCCAGCATCGGGAGACAGAAGAACTTCACAAACGAATCCAGCGATTCAGACGGGGTCTTCCCCTTCCGTCCGTCAAAGGTCGGGATGTGATTCTAGTCGACGATGGTCTCGCAACCGGGTTCACCGCCGCAACTGCTGCCACTTACATCAGAAGCAAACACCCGAAACGGATCATCCTTGCGGTTCCAGTCGGGGCCGAAGACAGTGTTGATCTTTTGAAAGGGTATGTGAATGAAGTTGTCTGCCTTCAGACACCGAAATCTTTTTATGGCGTGGGCCAGTGGTACGAGCGCTTCGATCAGACCAGCGATGAGGAAGTCCTCACGCTTCTCGAAACGAAACAGCACGAACCGGTATCAGGCCAGACGATTCAGATCATCGATGGACGTTCGAAACTTCCAGGAATCATCAGTCTTCCCGAAAACATGAAAGGCTTCGTTCTCTTTGCTCACGGAAGCGGAAGTTCTCACCAAAGTCCGCGCAACCTTGAAGTCGCAAAGACCCTGAACCAATCCGGGATTGGAACCCTTCTTTTTGATCTGCTCACCCAGGAAGAAGGCGAAAACCGGGACAACGTCTTTGACATTCCGTTCCTTGCGAGACGACTGGTGATCGCGACCGAATGGGTTGAAACTCATTTTCCTGAAACTTCAGACCTGCCATGGGGATACTTCGGTGCCAGCACCGGAGGCGGTGCCGCTCTCTGGGCGGCTTCCGAGCTCGACCGCAAAATCACAGCCGTGGTTTCCCGCGGGGGACGCCCTGACATGGCGATACCAAAGTTGAAGTACGTGAGCGCACCGACGCTTCTTGTTGTCGGTGGAAATGATCTCGAGGTCATCCGTTTAAACGAAGAAGCGCTTCGTTATCTTCCACAGGGAAAACTGGCTCTTGTCCCAGGAGCGACCCATGTTTTTGAAGAGCCCGGTGCCTTGGAACAGGTTGCAAAACAGGCAAAAAACTGGTTCCTCTCGCACTTTAAAGAAGATGAAAAGCAGAGATTCTCGAAGGGCGCCTGAGTCATCCCCCTAAAGCTGAACTTGGACCCGGCTTTGCAATAGTCACGGCTAAACTCTTTATGAAAGGGGCGTAAGTCATGACCGAAAATGCAAAACCACAAAAGAAACAACCTAATATCCTCGTGATCTGGGGCGATGACATCGGCATCGCGAACCTCAGCTGCTACACCCATGGAATGATGGGTTACCACACTCCAAATATTGACCGGATCGCAAAAGAAGGCATGCTCTTCACCGATTCCTATGGTGAACAAAGTTGCACCGCCGGTCGTGCGTCCTTCATCACCGGACAAAGCGGATACAGAACCGGCCTGACCAAGGTCGGAACGCCGGGATCAACCGTCGGCCTTCAAAAAGAAGATCCGACCATTGCGGAACTTCTGAAGTCAGTCGGTTACTCCACCGGACAGTTCGGAAAAAACCATTTGGGTGACCGAAACGAATATATTCCCACCGTTCACGGATTCGATGAGTTTTACGGCAACCTTTACCATCTGAACGCCGAAGAAGAACCGGAACTTCCGGATTGGCCGCCACCAAGCGAGTTCCCTGAATTCAACAAACGTTATGCTCCCCGGGGCGTGATTCACTCCTGGGCGACGGACAAGGACGACACCACGGATGAGCCTCGTTGGGGAAAAGTCGGAAAACAAAAAATCAGTGACACCGGCCCCCTCACTAAAAAACGGATGGAAACTTGTGATGATGACTTCGTAAAAGTTGCCAGTGACTGGATCCGGGGTCAGGAGAAAGCCGATAAGCCGTGGTTTGCCTGGGTGAATACAACTCACATGCATGTTCGCACTCACACAAAACCTGAAAGTGTCGGACAATCAGGACTCTGGCAGTCTCGCTATCATGACACCATGATGGATCATGACAAGAACATCGGCCAGCTTCTCGACCTTCTGGATGAACTCGACATCGCCGAAGATACGTTTGTGATGTATTCAACCGATAACGGCCCCCACATGAATACCTGGCCCGACTCGGGCATGACTCCGTTCCGAAGCGAGAAAGACACGAACTGGGAAGGCGCTTTCCGCGTTCCTCTCGTGATCCGTTGGCCAGGAAAGATCAAAGCCGGAACGATCTCAAACGAAATCGTCCAGCATCACGACTGGCTTCCGACCTTCCTTGCGATGGCGGGAGACACGACGATCGTGGAAAAACTGAAAAAAGGTTACAAGGCGAATGACAAGAACTTCCGGGTTCATATCGACGGATACAACCTGCTTCCGTTCCTGACTGGAAAAGAAAAGAAGAGCCCTCGAAAAGGCTTCATCTACTTCGATGATGACGGCAATCTCGTCGCGCTCCGTTTCCATAACTGGAAAGTCGTGTTCATGGAGCAACGCTGTCAGGGAACACTTCAAATCTGGGCGGAACCCTTCACTGTGCTTCGTCTGCCAAAGATCTTCAATTTGCGTACGGATCCATTCGAACGGGCGGACATAACGTCAAACACGTACTACGACTGGTTTATCGATCATGACTACGTCGCGCTTGCGGCCACCGCAATCGTGACCCCGTTTCTCGAAACCTTCGTCGAGTACCCTCCTCGTCAGAAAGCGGCAAGCTTCACGATCGATCAGGCGCTTGAAAAAATGGCTTCCGCAAGTCAGGCCAAAGCCGATCCAAAAATGGCTCACACTGCAAAACGAGCTCTGCCTCCTTCGCCGAAGGATCAGGGAACCGGGAAACAAATCCAACATTAGACTAAAATTAAAAAACCCTCCCGGACATCGCCCGGGAGGGTCACGTTATGAGCGGACAACTTGAAATCTATTTTTCTGGAAGACCTTTGGATGCTTCTTGAACCACGAGGTCGATCGTCGACTGGATCTTGCCCAGATCGATCAGATCAGGACCGACGAACGGCTCAATTCCATCGAGAGGAATACTGCGTTTGATGATTGCCTTGTTGATCTCCTGAATCCAGACGAGATAATCTTCGGCGAGCTTCGATACGCAAAGCTGGGTCTTGCAGAGCCCAAAGAGTTGAACGGTTTCAGCATTGATCGCTTCCTTCTTCCATCTTTTTGCTGATTTCCATGACTTTTTGAATGGATTGAACTGATAAATGGTTCTTCCGGTCGCATCGACATCGACGTTTCTCACGTACTCGAATTTCGACATCGGGAAATTAAGATAACCATCCAATACGATGAAGTCAGCGGCAGCCTTCAGGTAGAAACTGCGGTACTGATCAATTTCTTTTTTCTTCTCGTCATAATTCTTCTGAAATTCAGCCTTTTGCGAATCGCTGACAGCATTTGCCTTCTCCACATCGTACCAGTTCAGGAAATCGTTGATGCCCTGGATCGGCTTGCTCTCTTCGAACTGCACGCGTGCATTCCGGATTCTTCCCTGGAGATACAGGGAAGCAGCCTTATAGTCAGGCTCGTTATCACCGTGGGACTGTTCCTGAATCAGCATGTAGGTGTAAGCTTCATCGAGTTTCGATTTTAAAAGATCGTAAAACTGGTAAGCAACGCCTTCAACCGGAGACAGATGCTCCGCACCAACATAGCCGTTCATCTGCGCGGAACTGGTCCCAACGGTGGATACTAGCGAGAGAAGAATGGCGAACAGGAATTTTTTGGTTTGAACTTTTTGTTTCATGACTTTTCCTTTAGAGTTTGAAGTTTTAATCCGGCGTTAAGGAGTATGACGATCGCCGTAAAAGCTCAAATCAAGAAAAACCAACATGAACGGAATCAGATACGGCTATTTACAGCCGTAAAACTCGATCTCACTGATCGCAGTCTTCGGAGCACCAAGGTATTGTTCTGCATCCCAGATCCGCGGCATCGGCCAATCGGAGTCGAGCATGAGAAGTTTCTTGCGATGATTAACCTCGAACGCGGCAATCGCAACGATGCTGTGGCCACCGCTGTTGCGCTCCCCTGTTTTTCTCGGAACCCAGAGACGGTTATCGAGAAGTGGAGAAGGCTTGGAGTAATCTTCCATGGTGTAAGCCGAAGTCACCATGTTCGGGCCGATGTTGAACGACACGAGAACCGGAGTCGTGTTTACGGCTTTCTCAATCCAGGCAATCGCGGATTCGGTGTCCTGAAACATCTTCTTCGGACACTTGAAGCCATATTGTTTCCCATACATGCTCAAAATCCCCTCGATGGAGTTCTTGTGCTGGGTCACCAGGTAATACTGGTTGATGGAATCAACGAGAAGCTGGGTTCTTCCTTTTTCAGTCGAAAGCGTTGTTTTCAGGGCTCCGTTTCCTTCGAAACCGTTCAAATTCATTTCCTGCATCAGATCGTCGATCGCGTAACCCGTGCAGGTTCCGCCAACCTGATCATACTGACGAAGCACTGGCTGAGTCGTCATCTTCGGCATCTCGAGATCTTTTTCATCGATCATGTAGACGCGGTTCTTTTCCGCATCCACCACCATGTACTGGCTCGTGCTTTGATCCCAGTTCAACATGCGTCCGAGAAAGATACCGGAATGGGCGTTCGTTTCCGTTGGAATTTTGAGCGTGATCGCGGAGCCGACTCCGAGGGCATCGGAACCGTGTGAAACAGCCTGATCAATCTGCATCTGGATCGGGGCCGCCATTGAGAGGCCGGCCTGAGCAACGAACATCACTACTCCGAGTGCTTTAAACATCTTCTGCATAAAATATCGCCCTTTCGTAACGCGTGCTGTCGTACCTTGAAACGGATGGGTTTTCAAGCGGAATGATCTCTGAATAAAATCAATAACTTCCCCGACTCGTCCCACCTTGCACCCGAATAAAAATGGCGTAAATCGTGCAAAAACGAACTCCATGAAGCTCATACCGGAAGGTTTCTGGCAGGAAAAAGTGAAACTCGATGAGGTGACTCTGAACGTCTACAAAGGAGGTCAGGGCGAACCTCTGCTCCTGATTCACGGTTACGCCCAATCGGCTCTCATGTGGAGTCCGCTCATGAACAAATTGAAGGACCGGTACACGATCATCGCCCCCGATCTCCGGGGTGCGGGCCTGTCGGATGCGCCAGAGAGCGGCTATGACAAGATCACGATGGCCGAGGACATGCGGTTCTCGCGATCGGAGGCGAAAAGTCCATGGGACAAGCTCTGATTGAAACCGCTGAAATTGCAGCCCAAGACGTCGAAGGCGTGATCATCAAGAACTGCGGACACTGGATGCTCGAAGAGTGCGAGACAGAAACCGTGAATGCAATTGCATCCTTTCTCGCAAAATCCTGAGAGGCACTCCGTCCTCCAGTGTTTCCCGGTTTCCATTTCACCGGACGACCCGGAAGCCGGGTCGTCCCGGAAATGAACTTATTGATTTTCCTGAGCGCGATTCTTAGCTTTTGTCGCATCATTCTCCGAGTTGTCTTTGGCATTTGAAGCCCGGTCCTGCGCGTCTTTTGTAGCCGAATCGCTTCCACCGACTTTACGACCCTGGCGTTTTGTCCAGGTTGCCGATTTCTTTCCGGCAGTGGAAACGTCACCCGCTGTATTTTTTGCAGCCGTTCCAACGTCCTCGCCTGCACGGGCGTGCGTTACTGTACCGGCGATCAGAATGGCCATCGTACCCATAAGAGCTGTTCCGTATTTGATTTTCATAAGGACCTCCATATCGATACAAGCAATGCCCGTACCGTATCCGGAGTGTGAAAGCGTTTGTTCAGCTGATTAATTAATTTATGAAAGACAAACCAGAGTGGAATTTTTCCACCGGCAGAGGCGCCCATTTCACCCGATACACACACTCGGGATCTCCCCGGTGTATGCACTTCGTCTCTTCAACCACGACATTTCGATGCCCATGATAAAGCGCAAAGGATGTGGCCACGCCCTGTCTCGCAAGGCAGCTATTCTTACTCCCGAGCTTCTTCGCCTTCAGTGCCTCAAGCACTGCAGGATTCGGACGGGAACGGATGTCACAGAGACTGGAGGTGAGTTTTCCAATCGAGTACTGATGATTTTTTTCGAAATGAACACCCAAGGTGTCAACCAGACTCTCGTAAACTTCTTTCGGTCCACTGAGCTTTTCAAATTCTCTGGCAAAAGAACTGTTGCGGTTTGAAGTGGAGGAAAAACCACCCATTTCGACCAGGAAGTCATCGCTGCAACCGTAGGATTTCACCGTGTCACAGATATCGATAAAGAAGCCCATGTTGACCATCTGTTCCCGGTTTTCAACCATCGCTTCGGAAACCTGAAGCTTGCGAAGAATCCGTTGCCGCGCAAGCGGCCCGTGCCGGAGTCCGATGAAATCCAGAAGTGAAGCGGAGGTGCGCATGCGGCTCTGCTGGGCCAGCATGTATTTTTCAGGGAGAAAATGATCGGGACCGACTGTCATCCGTCTTTTGAGTTCGGAGAGCGAAAGTTTCTCGTTATAGAAATCGTCCAGATTAACTTCAAGGGATTCGGCGAGGCGGCAGAACTCATCGATCAGGACGTAACGGCGTCCGGTTACAATTTTTTCCCATTCGGCAGAAGTAATCTCAAGACGCTCAATAAGTTCCTGTTCCTTCCACTCGAGAGTGTCTGTCGTCTTGAGAAGGTACCGGGTCAGCTGTTTCTGTCTCTTCTGGAAATCCATGACGTGCCTACTGAAGTTGCAATCCGTACACGCAGCGATCGTGTCCGTCGAATGCGCACTGATGCTCCTTGAGTTGAAGCTTTTTGCCCCCTTTGAAGGAGGCCATCGCCTGGAAGTAGCGTTTTTTATAAGAGCAAAGGAGCTTTCCCTCTTCTGGAAGAAGGGAGATGGCTTTGGATTTAAGATGCTCGAGCGGAGTGGCTGAAAAATCGAGTGCGGTTTTAGTGACGGTTTCGATCTTGTGCGCGAAGTTCCGCTCGTAATAGCCCGCGTTCGACAAAAGCTCCTGCATCACTTCAACCGTTCCATCGATCTTTGAGTAATCGGACCAGAACCGCCCGTGGAATTTCATTTGCGGAACCGGAGAGGCAAACATCGCCATGCCCTCTTTGATAACAGGCCCCTTGCTTTTGGCGATCGCGAGAAGATCGAGGATGAAACGGATATTGATCGTGTTTCCAAGATTAATGAAGTAGTCGCGATCGACCTTCATCTCCTTGAAAATCGCTTCCGCTTTCTTCGCTCCGAAAAGTTCCTCGATTCCCACGATGAAAGGAAGCGCGGTTCTTGCCGAGGATCCACGTTCGAACGCGTAACGGCGGTCGACTTTGAAGCCCTCGACCCGGTGATTTTCAATTTCGTTCAGTTTTCTTTTCTGATCAATGAAGCCGTCGGCGTATCCGTCGGGCGC
>OUNO010004861.1_pt1 | contig 68987 bp, 65 predicted proteins | sample 1779811 | NCBI WGS metagenome assembly OUNO01 (sample SAMEA3914804, study PRJEB12502) | metagenome | biome: forest; material: soil | place: Canada | collected 2010-06-25 | depth 0.3 m
CCCCCGCCGTTCCCGGAGTTCGCCCCAATACCGCCACCGCCGCCAGAGCCTTCTCCGTTTCCGGAGGAACCGCCCCGGGCTTCATTTCCGGTGAGCGTGCTTCGATCTATCACGACCCTGCCCTGACTGAAGATCGCGCCGCCCATGCCCGCGCCGCCGCCACCTTCTCCCGCGCTGCCGCCCTCGGCCAGGCCTCCCGTCAGCGTCAGGTCTCTTAGCGTCAGAGCCCCGGGCCCAGGCGAGACGTAGCTTTCAGTGCTCGAGTTGCTCGGGTCCGCTCCCACGAAGAACAGCCGGAACGGCACCGTGGCCGAGCGGGTGATCGTCGCGCCGTTGCCCTCGATCGTGATTTCGCTCGCGATCGGTGGTAGCCCGTTGGGGCCGTACCAGTAGTTGTCGACCGCCGTCAAGCTGTATGTGCAATGCGCCCCGAGCTGGATGAGATCCGCGCCCGGGCTCAAGTTGGCAGATGTGATCGCCGCGGCCAGCGACCCCGTGTTCCCCGTCGTCCCGGAGCAACTCGCTACCAGCGTGCTCGCGCTTGCGGCGGAAGGCGCTCCGACACCACAGGCAAGCACGCCCGCGAAGAGGAGTGACTGGCATGCTCGCCTGCGCTCCCGGATCCGCCCGCGGCTGTCCCCGATCAATCGCCCCTGCCCTTCGCTCACGCTGGTCGATTACCGCCGCGATCTTCGCAGTTGGATCCCAGGAGTGCAAGGCGGCCCGACACCTCGCCGGCCGCGTGAGCCCGCACCCGGATTTTCGTCCACTCGCAAGGAATCGAGCGGGCGCCGAGGAATGATGGGGTCCCTGACGATTAAGAACGAGAGGAACCCGTGTCACCAACACGCATGCTGCGCCATGGCAGGACCCCGATCCCACTCCCTGGTCTTGTAGCGGCCGTTGCCTGTGCGCTGTTGCTGCTCATCGGAGGAGCGTTCGCGTCGCGCGCCCAGGGCGCGGTGGGCGAATTCCAGAGCCTGACCTCGAGCCCGGTCGACCTGACGAGCGAGGCGGTCGATCCGCACACGAACCTCATCTACGCCCAGCAAAACGAAGGCACGGCCTTCTACCGCTACGACCCTCGCACTAATGCCTGGACCGAACTCGCGGCGGCTCCCACGAACAGCGAAAACAACGGCGGCGCGACCTATCTGAACGGCAAGATCTACGCGTCGTACACGGAGAACTCGGAAGTCGTCGACGTCTACGACATCGCGTCGAACACCTGGACGACTATCCCCAATCCGCTCGCTCAAGGGACGGCAGACATCACCGCCCTCGGCGAAGACATCTACATGGTGGAGGGCACGAAGCTCATCAAGTACGACCCTGCCACCCAAGTCACGACCACGCTCGCCGAACCTCCGATCGGCTTCCAGAGGTGGGGCGGTCTGCAGCCCTACCAGGGCAAGATCTATGGCCACTCGGGCAACGGTTCCAAGGGCTTCGCCGTCTACGACGTCGCGTCCAACGCCTGGACCGAACTTCCCGAACTTCCCAACGGGGCGGTCGCCGGCAGCGCGCTCGATCCCGTCACGGGCACCTACTACGCCTACGGCGACTACGGCGGCACCGAACTCTTCCGCTACGACATCGCTTCCAACACGTGGACCGTCGCCACCCTCCCGTTCGAAGTCGGCGATGGCGGACTCGTGTATGTGTCGTTGACCGGTCTGCGCGGCATCTACCTGGGCCAGGGCGAAGAAGGCACCGGCTTCGCGCGCTACACGACCGCCGAACCGGTGGCCGACCTGTCGCTGACGCAGTCGGCGAGCGTCGGGAGCACGAAGGTCGGTCAGCCGATCACGTACACGATCAGCGTCGCGAACAGCGGGCCAAACGAAGCGACGAACGTGACCGTGTCGGACTCGTTGCCCTCCAACGTCACGCTCGTGTCATCGTCGGCCTCGCAGGGCTCCTGCTCGGGCACATCGGTGAGCTGCAACATCGGCACCCTCGCCAAGGAAGGCTCGGCGATCGTCACGATCACGGTCACCGCCGCCGCTGTCGGGACCGCGACGAACACGGCGAGCGTGTCGGGCGAAGCCGTCGACCCGAACACGGCCAACAACAGCGCGACCACGAGCGTGGCGATCGCCTCGGCGACGCCGCCGCTCCTCCCGGCCCGCTGGCTGGTGCCGCACGGGACCCTACGGCTGGCCCGCGGCGCGAAGTGGGTCTCCGACCCGCTGCTCAACCTCAACCCCCAGCTCTCGCTGACCGGCACCGCGCAACTCGTGATCTACCAGGGACCCGGGGCCCAGGGCATGCCGACGGTGCTGGCCACCAACACGGTGTTCCTGGCCGCCGGAGCGACCAAGACGCTGTACCTGCACCTCAACGCCACGGCACTCGCGAAGCTGCGCCGCTCGCATCCCCTCCGGGTGCAGATCCTGCTCTCGCTCGTCGACCCGTTCGGGCGCTCGGTCAAGCCGACAGGGGTCTATCTCCTGACACGGCCCGCCGGGCACCACAGGCGGAAGAAGACGAAGAGGTAACCGGCCCCCGGGTCGGGCGCCAGCCGCGGGGCCAGACAGCCCGCGCAGGCGCCCGGCACGGGCCGGCCTCGCGGGGCGCACGGCGTCCCGCGGCGTCCCGCGCCCTCACTCCCTGACGCGCTCTCCCGCCGGGTCATACAACGGCTCGCGCGTCAGCACGCCGGCGACCCACTCGCCGAAGATGTCGATCTCGACGCGGGTGTCGAGCGCGACCTCGGCTGGCAGGTAGGCGTAGGCGATCGAGCGCTCGACGGTGTATCCGTAACCGCCGCTCGTGACGCGCCCGACGATCTCGCCGTCGAGCCGCACCGGCTCGTTGCCGAGCGCCACCGATCGCGGATCGTCGAGCACGACGCAGCGCAGGCGCCGCGACGGCGGCTCGGGTTTGGAGTCGGCGCCGACGCCGAGCGCCTCGGCGCCGAGAAAGCCACCGCCGCCGTCCACGCAGAACCCGAGCCCGGCCTCGTAGGGGGTCTCATCGGGGGTGATGTCGGCCGCCCAGACGCGGTAGCCCTTCTCCAGCCGCATCGAGTCGATCGCTCGGTAGCCGCCGGCCACCAGCCCGTGGTCGAGGCCGGCCTGCCACAGCGTCCGCCACAGCCCGGCGCCGTACTCCGTCGGGCAGTAGAGCTCCCAGCCGAGCTCGCCGACGAAGGTCACCCGCAGCGCACGGACTGGCACGTCGCCGACGGCGAGCTCGCCCATGCGCATATAGCCGAAGCCGAGATCGCCGCCGCTGATCGGCGCGAGGATGTCCCTCGCCCGCGGGCCCCACAGGGCGAAGCACGCCCAGCGCGCTGTCACGTCGGTGCAGCGGACGCTGCCGTCGCTCGGCGCGTGCCGGCGGATCCAGCTGAGGTCGTGGTTGGCGAAGGCCGTGCCGGTCACGATCGAGAACAGCTCCTCCTCGACTCGCGTCACGGTGAAGTCGCACTCGATGCCGCCGCGGCGGTTGAGCATCTGCGTGTAGGTGATCGCGCCGGCGTCGCGCGCGACGCGGTTGTCGCAGAGGTGTTCGAGGAAGCTCGCCGCGCCGGGCCCCGAGACCTCGAGCTTGGCAAAGGACGACTCGTCGAACAGGCCGGCCCGCTCGCGTGTGCCGCGATGCTCGGCGCCGATGGCGGGCGACCAGTGCATCCCGGCCCAGCCGCGCGGGCGCAGCGACTCCTCACCGGCGGTCGCGTTGGTCTCGTACCAGTTGACGCGCTCCCAGCCCGACTTCTCACCGAAGGCCGCGCCGTGCTCGGCGTGCCACGGATACACGCTGGAGGTCCGCAGGGGTCGTCCGGCGAGGCGCTCGTGCCCCGGATAGCGGATGTCGTAGTAGGTCTCGTAGACCTCCTTGGCCCGCTTGAGCGTGTAGCCGGGCGAGCGGAAGTGGGCGCCGAAGCGGCGGATGTCCATCTCCCACACGTCCATCGTCGGCTCCCCCTCGAGGATCCACTCGGCCATCACACGGCCGACGCCGCCGGCGCCGGCGAGGCCGTGGGCACAGAAGCCCGCCGCGATGAAGAACCCGGCCACCTCGCTCTCACCGAGGCAGAACTCGTTGTCGGGCGTGAACGCCTCGGGACCGTTGATCAGGCGTGTGACCTTGATCTCGTCCATGATCGGCACCCGCTTGGCCGAGTTCTTCGCGATCTCCTCGAAGCGTGGCCAGTCCTCCTCGAGCAGGCGCCCGTTGAAGTCCGCCGGGATCGCATCGAGCATCCGCTCGTCGAGAGCCCACGGCGCCGAGCGGCGCTCGTAGCCGCCCATGACCAGGCCACCACCCTCCTCGCGGAAGTAGATCAGCAGGTCGGGGTCGCGCAGGGTCGGCAGATGGACGCGCTCGCTGCCCGCACCGATATCGCGAAACGGCTGCGTGACGAGGTACTCGTGAGCGAACGGCACGATCGGCACCCGTACGCCGGCCATGCGGCCGATCTCGGCCGCGAACATGCCACCGGCGTCGACCACGACCTCCGCCTCGATCCTGCCCCACTCTGTCTCGACGGCGCGCACGCGCGGGCGGCCCGGTGCCCTCTCATCGACGTCGATGCCCGTCACGCGGGCGTGGGTGAACACGCGGCAGCCGCCCGCCCGGGCGCCGTCGACCAGTGCCGTCGTCAGCAGCGAGGGGTCGAGGTATCCGTCGCTGGCCAGGTAGGACGCGCAGCGCACCCCGCCGGTGTCCATCAGGGGGAACATCTCAGCCGCCTGCTCGGGCGAGATCAGCTCGAGCGCGAGGCCGAAGGTCTTGGCCCACGCCACCTGTCGCAGCACCTCCTGCTCGCGCTCGGGCGTGCACGCCAGGCGGATCCCACCGCACTCGACCCAGCCGCAGTCGAGCGTCCGATAGAGCTCGACCGAGTCCATCATCATCCGCGTCAGCGACACGCTCGAGCGCAGCTGTCCGACGAGGCCGGCGGAGTGGAAGGTCGAGCCGCTCGTCAGCTCGTCGCGGTCGAGCAGCACGACGTCGCGCTCGCCGAGCCGGGCGAGATGGTGGGCGATCGACGCTCCACCGACGCCGCCGCCGATGATGACGACGCGGGCGCGGTCGGGGATCTCACGAGGTCTCACCATCGTGGCCTGCTCACGCCGCGGCGGCGGCGATCCACTCCTCGAACGCCCCGCCCTCGACGGCCTGGCGCATACGCGCGAAGTGTTCGTCGCCGTAGCCGGCGAAGTCGAAGTCGAGCTCGGATATCTCCGCCTGCACGACACCCCACGCCGCCTCGCGGATATCGGACATGACCCGCATCAGCTTGAGCGCCGCCCTGCGTGCGTCCGACGGGGGGGAGTCGTAGTAGGCCGCGAGCAGCCGATCCTCGGTCGCGTCGTCGAAGTCGTTGTTGACGGCGAGGTTGCCGAGGTCGAAGCGCCGGTCGCCCATGCCCGCGTACTCCCAGTCGACGAGCATCATGCGGCCGCTCGCCTGCGCGCGGATGATGTTGCCGGCGAGCAGGTCGTTGTGACAGGGGCACGGCGGATCGCCGCGCAGAGCGGTGCGGATGCGCGCAGCCCAGGCGCCGGCTGCCGCGAAGTCCTCCGGTGGCGTGCCGCCGCCCTCGGTCACGATCGCCGCGTAGCGATCCAGGAGCGCGACCACATCGAAGGCGCTCGGTAGGTGGGCACCCGAGTCGTGGAAGCTGCGCAGCGCCGCCGCGATCTCCTCGACCGCGTCGCCGATCTCCTCAGCGCTGACGCTGGCGCAGGCGACGAAACGCGTCACCAGGCTGTCCCCCACCGCCGCGGCCACGTCCGGTGCCAGCCCGATGGCCGCCGCGGCCTCGGTCGCGAGTCGCTCGGCTCGGCGGTCGATTCCGAGCAGGTCGGTGTCCTTGCCGGGGCGCCTGACGACGTACTCCTCACCGCCGAGCGAGACGCGGTAGTTGCGGTTGGTGATGCCGCCGTCGAGCGCTGTCGGCCCACCGTCCAATGGGCCCAGCGACGACTCGAGGTCCTGCAGGATGTCGTTCAGCTCGCCCACTGCCCCCAGCACCGTTGCGCGATAAGGCGCGCAGCCTATACCTTCAAGTGCATGGCCCGCCCGCGGCGAACATCGAGTCGGTGCGACCGTGGATGACGGGGCCGCCGAGGCGCCGCCGACCGCGGAGCTGATCGCCGCCGTCGACCCCGAGTCGGCGCGGCGTGCGATCGCCGGCGTCGCCGTCCGAACGCCGACGGTGGGATGCGAGGATCTCGCCGTCGCGGCCGACACGGTCGTCGCGCTGAAGGCCGAGTGTCTGCAACTGACCGGCTCGTTCAAGATCCGCGGCGCCCTCCACAAGGTCGCCGCGCTGGGCGATCGGGCCGCCGCCGGCCTCGTCACGGCGAGCGCCGGCAACCACGCCCGCGCCGTCGCCCAGGCCGCCCGGGTGAGGGGCATCGGATGCGAGGTGTTCATGCCGCGCGACGCCGCCGTCTCGAAGGTCGCGTCGGTCGAGCGCCTGGGCGCCGTCGTCAAGCTCGAGGGCTCGTCGGTCGAGGAGGCCGTCGAGCTCGCCCGGATGCGCGCAGCCGACGGCGGTCCGGCCTTCGTGCACCCGTTCGATGATCTCGACGTGATCGCCGGCCAGGGCACACTCGGACTCGAGCTGATCGAGGACATTCCCGACCTCGCGCGGGTCGTCGTGCCGGTCGGTGGCGGTGGCCTGGCGAGCGGCATCGGCATCGCCCTGCGTCGCGCCGGCGTCGACGCGCAGCTGATCGGGGTCCAGGCACTGGCCTGCGCCCCCTACGCCCGGGCCCTCGGCGGCGCACCGGAGGACGCCGACATCGACCAGCCAGGCACACCGACGATCGCTGACGGCATCGCCCTCAAGAGCCCCGGTCGCCTGACGCTGCCGCTGCTGCGCGAGCTCCTCGACGGCATCGAGACCGTCAGCGAGGACGAGATCGCCGACGCGATGGTGTTCCTGGCCGACCGCGCCAAGCTCGTGTCCGAGGGCGCCGGCGCCGTCGCCGTCGCGGTACTGCTGAGCGGACGCCTCCCGCCGATCGACGGCACGACGGTCGCGATCGTCTCGGGCGGAAATGTCGACAGCGGACTCCTCGCCGAGCTTCTGCGCCGCCGCGAAACCGAGGAGGGCCGACGCGTGCGGATCTTCACGCGCGTCGCCGATCGACCGGGTGGGCTGGCCGACCTGCTCGGTCTCGTAGCCAATGCCCGCGCGAACCTCGTCAGCCTCGAGCACGTCCGCGAGGCCGTGCCGTTGCACGTGCGCGAAACCGGCGTCGAGCTGATGCTCGAGACGCGCGGCCCGCGCCACACCACGGAGCTCGTCCTGGCCCTCCAGGCCGCCGGCTACGAGGTCGTCATCGACTGATGCTCGTCGCCCGGCGCGAGCTCCGCGGCGGCGCGTATGAAGTCCCGCCAGCGCCCGCGACGGTCGAAGCGCTCCAATGCAGTGCAGGCAGGCGGCAGCTCGTCGGCGGGCTCAAGCAGTTCGGCGGCCGCCTCGACGTCGGCGAACAGCCCCGCGCCGACGCCTGCGAGCAGCGCGGCGCCCAGCACGGTCGTATCGGCGGCGCCGACGCGCAGCGGCACGGCGAGGGCGTCGGCCTGTAGCTGCATCAAGGTCGCGTCGGCGCTCAGCCCGCCGTCGGCGCGAACGCCGCTGACCGGCGTCACCGACGCCATCGCCTCGACGATGTCGGCGACACGAGCGGCGATCGCCTCGAGAGCCGCCCGTGCGAGCTGGGCGGGGCCGACGCCGGGGTGAAGCCCGGCGATGACGCCGCGCGCCTGCGAGCGCCACCAGGGCGCCCCGAGGCCGGCGAGCGCCGGCAGGATGAGGACGCCGGCGCTGTCGGGGACGCTAGCCGCGGCAGCGCACAGCCCCGGCACGTCACCCGCGAGCCCCAGCTCGCCTGTCATCCACTCCAGCAGCGAGCCCGCGGCGAAGACCCCTCCGTCGAGGGCGTGGGCGACGGCGCCGATCCCGCCGCCCGCGTCGGGTGCCGCCCATGCGACCGTCGGCAACAGCCCGGGAGCCTCGACGGGGCCCTCCGTCAGGCCGAGGACGAAGACGCCCGTGCCGTACGTCGCCTTCAGCTCGCCGGCCCGCACCGCGCCCGAGCCGGCCAGGGCGGCCTGCTGATCGACGAGCTGGGCCGTCAACGGCAGCGGGATAGGCCAGCGCTCGTGGCGGAGCTCGCCGAGTCGCCCGAAGGTCGGCCCGATCGTCGGCAGCCACTCGCGGCGCACGTCGAAGACGGACATCAACTGCTCATCCCAGTCGCGCCCGCCGACGGCCAGCATCTGGGTGCGCGACGCGGTCGAGAGGTCGGTCGCGTAGCGGGCGCCGAGGCAATCGAGCAGGAACGCATCGAGCGTGCCCAGGCGCAGCGACCCGTCTTCGCGGGCGCCGCGGACCGCCTCGTCGTGACTCAGCAGCCAGGCGAGCTTGCCGGCGGAGAAGTAAGGGTCCAGCGGCAAGCCCGAGCGCGCCACGGCGTGGTCCTCGATCCGGTCGAGCAGCGCCTCCTGGCGCTTGTCCTGCCACACGAGCACAGGTGTCAGTGGCCGGCCGCTGCGCCCATCCCAAGCGAGCACCGACTCGCCCTGATGGTCGAGGCCGACGGCGAGGACCTCGCGACCACCCGTCTGGCCGAGCACCTCGGCGACCGCGTCGACGACCGCCTCGAGCACGAGCTCCGGATCCTGCTCGACCCATCCAGGCCTGGGGTGGTTGGTCGGAACCCGCCGCCGAGCCTGCGCGACGGGGCGCAGGCCCAGGTCGAACAGCGCCGCCTTGACCGCCGTCGTTCCCTCGTCGATGCCGAGCAGGAGGCCGGAGCTCATGCGGGTCGTCCGGGAGGCGTTCTCGGGAGCCCGCGGTGGCGCGCCGCGCGTTCCCACCACGGCATCTCGCTCGCGTATGTCGGCGCGACGGCCAGCGGGCGCAGCTGCCCAAGCTCGACACGGCCGTCCGCCGCCAGCATGCCCGCCACGTGCTCGCCGATGCCCAGCGACGCCGACAGACCGGTCGAGCGGATGGCGGCGGCGTGGATCAGGCCCGGCAGCGTCGAGGAGGCCGCGATGACGTAGTTGCCCCCGCGCCCGGCCGGGCGCAACCCGGCATACGCCGCCACCGGGTCGGCTCGGCCGAGTGGAGGGTGCATGGCGGCCGCGCGCGCGAGGATCAACTCTGCGGCGTCGTCCTCAACCGACCAGTCGGACTTGTCGACGCGATCGCGGGCAGTCGGCCCGGCGACGATCATGCCGTCGAGCGTCGGGAACACGAGGACCCCCTTGCCGGCGGCCGAGGGCACCGGCAGGAGGATCTCGCTCAGCTGCTCGCCGTCGCCCGGCGCGAAGACGAGGAACTCGCCCTTGCGGGGGTAGATCTCCACGGGACTCTCGCCGACCAGTTGCGCGATCTCGTCGCCGTGAAGCCCCGCGCAGTTCACGGCGGCCGTCGCGGCCACCCGGCCGCCGCGCTCGAGCTCCACGGACACCCCGCGGGGCGCGGCCGCGAGGCCGCACACCCGAGCGCCGAGCTCGACGACCGCCGTCGCGGAGGCCGCGGCGGCGAGCGCGTGGACGAAGGCGACCGGATCGGTGATCGCCTCGCCTGGCACGGTGAGCGAGCCGTCGGGCGCGAGGCTCACGGCCACGCCGTTGGCGACGGCGCCCGCCTCGAGGCGGGCGACGGCCGCCTGCTCCTCGACGCCTCGGGGGCTGAGACGGGCTCCGCAGCGGCGGATCTCAACTCCGAGCTCCGCGGCCAGCTCCTCGCGCAGTGCCGCCGAGCGCAGGATGAGCCTCGTCTCGAGGTGATCGGGGGCCGAGTCGAAGCCGGTGTGCAGGATGCCGGAGTTCGTGCCGCTCGCCGCCAGCGCGAGGCCGGTCTCGGCCTCGAGGACGATGCTTGAGACTCCGCGTCGGGCGAGCGCGTGGGCGACCGCGCACCCGACGACACCGCCCCCGATGATCGCCACCTCGGTGTCCTGGGCGGGCATGCTCAGCAGAGCCTAGCCGGCCCCGGCACCCCTTCTGCCCCCACCGCGCTAAGGCAGTGGCGGGACCTGCTCAGCGATGGTCGCGCCGCCGTTTTTGGCCGCACCCTCGATCGACGCGATGGCGATGTTCGCCGCCTGGATTTCGCCGAGGCTGAACTTTCCGGTCTTCAGCTTCGCCAGCGCCGCGGCAAAGCCGGTGCCGAGGACGGCGAGTGGTTTCACGAGCTGCTTGAGGGCGGCGCTGCTGCGCGCGTCGGCCGCCGCGAGTTTGATCTCGTGGAGGATGAACACCGCCGCCGCGGTGGCCTTGACGACCGCCACGGTGTGGCGCAGCGGGGGTTTGAATTCGCCGGCCAGGAGGGGCTTGTAGATGTAGCGGTGAAACGCCCCGAAGGCCAGGCCCGAGTGGGCGAGGAACTTGACCGTCGCCAGATGCGCCGGACCGGCGGAGCTCTGGGTAGCGGTGGTCGGGACAGCGACCGTCGGCGTCGATTTGCTCGAGCTGCTCGAGCTCGATCCGCATCCGACGAGCGCAAGCGCAAGCACGACCAGCATCACCGACAGCAACCGCATGGCGGCCTCCCGAGTTTTTGTTGTCAACAGTTGACGGCCCGCGCGTCGCGGGCTGATGGCAAGCTATCGGCCTGCGCCGACGCGACCCTCAATCGTGCACGCCGACTCCCACGCCCACCGCGTAGGATCGCGGCGTGGAGATCCGGCCGTTCGCCATCGAGCGCTTCTACGAGCGCTGGGAGTTCCGCGCCGAGCTGATGCTCTCCTCGAGCGACTGCGAGTCGCTCGAGCTGGGCGAGCTGCTGGCGCTCGAGCCCGACGCCGTGGAGCGCCTGCTGGGCCTGCGCCTGGGCTACACCGAAGTCGCCGGCTCGGAAGAGCTGCGCAGCGCCGTCGCGCTCGGCTACGAGCGGACCGGTCCGCAGGACGTCCTCACGGTCGCGGCCGCCGAGGAGGGCATCTTCATCGCCTACCACGCGCTCCTCTCGCCCGGCGACCACGCCATCGTCGAGGCGCCCTGCTACGGATCGGCCATCGAGGTCGCCCGCAGCACCGGCGCCGATGTCAGCCTCTGGCAGCGCCGCCACGAGGACGGGTGGGCCCACGACCTCGACGCGCTAGAGCGGATGCTGCGTGCGGACACACGGCTGATCTACATCAACAGCCCGCACAACCCGACCGGCGCCCAGATGACGGGCGAGACATTCGCGCGGGTCGCCGAGCTCGCCGCCGAACGCGACCTCGTGCTGCTCAGCGACGAGGTCTACCGGGGCCTGGAGCACGACCTCGCCGATCGCCTGCCGGCCGCCTGCGACGTCTACGACCGGGCGATCTCGCTCGGAACCGTGTCCAAGGCCCACGGCCTGCCGGGGCTGCGAATCGGCTGGCTGGTCTGCCGCTCGCCGGAGCTGCTCGACCGCATCCGTGCGCTCAAGCTCTACACGACGATCTGCTCGAGCGCGCCAAGTGAACTGCTCGTCGCGCTGGCGCTGCGCCACGCGGACGACCTCGTCGAGCGCAGCAGACGGCTCGTCCTCGCGAACCTGCCGCTCGTCGGCGCCTTCCTGGACGCCCGCAGCGATGAGTTCGAGTGGGTCGCGCCGACCGCCGGCCCGATCGGCTTCCCCCGCGTGCGCATCGACACCGACGTACAGCCGTGGTGCGAAGAGATCGCCCTCGCCGCCGGCGTCCTGCTCCTGCCCGGGGTCGTCTACGAGCAGCCCCGCCACGTCCGCATCGGCTTCGGCCGCGCCAACCTCCCGCAGGCGCTGGACCGTCTCGACAGCTACCTCACAGCACCTTCGACAGGAACGCCCTCGTCCGCTCGTGTCGGGGACTGCTGAGGACGTCGTTCGGCCGGCCCGACTCGACGACGACGCCGCCATCCATGAAGACGACCGTGTCGGCGACCTCGCGCGCGAAGCCGATCTCATGGGTCACGACGATCATCGTCATGCCGTCGCGACAAAGCTGCTTCATCACCTGGAGGACCTCGCCGACGAGCTCGGGATCGAGCGCCGAGGTGGGCTCGTCGAAGAGCATCAGCTTCGGCTCCATCGCCAGCGCCCGCGCGATCGCCACGCGCTGCTGCTGACCGCCCGAGAGCTGCGCGGGGTAGGAGTCGAGCCTGTCCGCCAGCCCGACCCGCTCGAGCTGGCGGATCCCCTGCTCACGGGCTGCCGCGCGGCCTTCGCCCTTGACGTTGATCGGAGCGCAGGTGACGTTGTCGATGGCCGTCATGTGCGGGAACAGGTTGAAGCTCTGGAAGACCATGCCGATCTCGGCCCGCTTGCCGGCGATCTCGGACTCGCGCAGCTCGTGCAGCCGGTCGCCGACCTGGCGGTAGCCGACGAGCTCGCCGTCGACCGACAGCCGTCCCGCGTTGATTTTCTCCAGGTGGTTGATGCAGCGCAGGAACGTCGACTTGCCCGAGCCGGACGGTCCCAGCAGGACCATGACCTCGCCGTGGGCGACCTCCAGCGAGATGCCCTTGAGCACTTCCAAGCGCCCAAAGCACTTGTGGACGCCCTCGGCGCTGACCATCGCCGTGCTCACAGCCGGCCGCCGCCGCCGCCGCCGCCGCCGCGCGGGGAGGCGAGCGCGGCGCTCGCCAGCCCGATTCGCGCAGCCTCGCTGCGCGAGCTGCCGCGCGCGTAGTGGCGCTCCAGGTAGTGCTGGCCGACGTAGAGGACGCTCGTGCAGACGAGGTACCAGATGCTGACCGCGATCAGCAGCGGGATCGGCTTGAAGTTGACCGAGTAGATCAGCTGGGCCGCGTAGAGGAGCTCCGTCACGGTGATCACGCTCGCCAGTGACGTCGTCTTGAGCATCGAGATCGTCTCGTTGCCCGTCGGCGGGATGATCACCCGCATCGCCTGCGGTAGCACGATCCGCCGCAGGGTCTGGATCCTCGTCATGCCGAGCGACTGCGCGGCATCGGTCTGGCCCTCGTCGACGGAGATGATGCCCGCGCGGACGATCTCCGCCATGTAGGCGCCCTCGTTGAGGCCCAGGCCGAGGACCGCCGCCCGGAAGGCCGTTATGAGGGTGTTCGCGTCGGGGTGCACGAACGCCGGCCCGAACGGGATCCCGAGCGCGATCTTCGGGTAGAGGGCGGCGATGTTGTACCAGAACAGGAGCTGTACGAGGACGGGCGAGCCGCGGAAGAAGAAGATGTACAGCCAGCTGGTGCGCGATAGCAGCGGGTTGGGCGACAGCCGCATCACAGCCAGGACGATGCCGAGGACGATGCCGATCGCCATCGCGATGACGGTCAGCTCGATCGTGACGACGAGCCCGTCGAGGACGCGATGGTCAAACAGGTATTCGCCGACGACGCTCCACTGGAAGCCGGACGCCGTGACCATCGAGCGGATCAGCGACGCGACGATCACGAGGACGACCGCAGCGGCGACCCAGCGTCCCGGGCGCCGGACCGGGACGGCCGTTATGTCATCCGGCCGCCCGGTCTGGCTGGTGGCCTCAGGCGAGGACACCGGTCAGTCGCTCAGCTCGTCGCCCCGTTGATCTTCGGCGTCGAGATGGCGCCCGCCAGCAGACCCCACTTTTCAAGGATCCGCGTGTAGGTCCCATTTTCGATCAGCTTCTGCAGCGCGGCGGCGATCGGTTTGGTCATGCCGCTGCTGCGAGGGATCGCGAGACCATAGGGCGCGAACGCGTAGGTCTTGCCGACGATCTTGAACTGCCCGTTGGCCTGTTTGATCTGGTAGGCGACGACCGGCGAGTCGGCGAGCCCGACCTCCGCGCGGCCGCTCGAGATCGCCAGGTTGACTGCGTCCTGGCCGGGGTAGGTCAGCACGTTGACGCCCTTCTTGGCTTCTTTGGCGCACTTCTTGCTCTGCGCCTGGGATTCTTCCTGCTCCACCGTGCCCTTCTCGACGGCCACGGTCTTGCCGCAGAGATCCGACAGGCCCGTGACGCCCGGGTTGGCGGTGGCCTTGGCGTAGAAGGAGATGCCGGCGTTGAAGTAGTCGACGAAGTCGACGGTCTTCTCGCGTTCTTTGGTGTCGGTGAACGACGAGGCGCCGAGGTCGTACCTGCCGGCGGCGAGGCCGGGGATGATCGTTTCGAAGTTCGAGTTGACGAGTTTCACCTTCAGCCCCGTCACTTCGCCGAGTGCCTTGGTGAGGTCTGCGTCCATTCCGACGATCGTGTGACCGTCCGGCGCGATGAACTCGTTGGGCGCGTACTGGGCTTCGGAGGCGACCGTCAGCGTCCCCTTGGATTTGATCGCCGACGGGACCTGGCCGGCGATCGTCGCGTCGATCGTGTTGGTGCCCGGCTTGACGTTGGACGCGGTCGAGGAAGTCGTGCTGTTGTTGCTGCTGCCACAGCCGGCGAACGCCAAGATCGCCAGCGCCGGGATGCCGACGCGGGCTAGGAGCTTGCTCATCGGGGAACCTCCTGCATGGGATTGAGTTTCCATAACCCCGGAGCCAAGTCGAGGCCGCCGCAGTATAAATGTATGGAGCCGGCGAGAAACGCTCGGCTACGGTCAGAAACGCCCGGCTAGGTCGCGGGCGAGGCCGTTCTCGGCCGGCCGGAGGGCGGCGAGCTGACGCGGGCCTCGATGTCCGTGGCGTCGCCCGGCCTGCCGAGCAGGAAGCCCTGGGCCATCCCGCAGCCCATCTCCTCGAGCGTCGTCATCTGGCCCTCGAACTCGACGCCCTCGGCGATCACCGCCAGCGACAGCGCGCGGGCGACGCCGAGGATCGCCTCCAGCAGCTCGCGGCTCTTCCCCCCGTCGGCCAGAGCCGCGATGAAGCTCTGATCGATCTTGAGGATGTCGACGGGCAGGCGCTGCAGCTGGGACAGCGACGCGTACCCCGTTCCGAAGTCATCGATCGCCACGCGCACCCCGAGCTCCTTGACCTCGGTCAGGTGATCGCACGCGGCGGCCACGTCGCTCATCAGCGTCGTCTCGGTTACCTCGAGGGTCAGCAATGCCGGGTCGAGGCCCGACTCCACGAGCGCCTGCCGGACTTCGCCGGCGAAGCCGTCACGGGCGAGCTGGTGTGCGGAGACGTTGACCGACATGCCGATGTCGAGGCCCCGCGCCGACCACGCCGCCGCCTGCCGGCACGCCTCGCTCAGGACCCACCCCCCGATCGGCACGATCATGCCGCTGTCCTCTGCCAGCGGGATGAAGCCGTCCGGTCCGATCACCCCGCGCGTCGGGTGCTGCCAGCGGACGAGCGCCTCGGCCGCGACGATCTCGTGGCTGCGCAGGTCGAAGATCGGCTGATAGAGAAGGGAGAGCTGGTCGCCGCGGACGGCCTCGCTCATGTCGGCTTCAAGCTCCTCGCGACCCTCGTTGCCCTCGTGCATGCTCGCGTCAAACAGCGCGTAGCGGTCCTTACCGGCGGCCTTGGCCGCGTACAGGGCGAGGTCTGCGTCGCGCAGGAGCGCGTCCGGCGTCGAGTAGTGCCCGACCGCCACGCCGATGCTCGCGGTGACCGAGAAGATCTTGCGCCCGTCGTCGAGTTCGATCGGCTCGCGCAGGACCTCGGTGAGGCGGTCTGCGAGCACGTCGGACGCCGTCTCCGAAGAGGTCGAGGCAACCAGGACGACGAACTCGTCGCCGCCGAGCCGCCCGACCGTGTCCTCGTCGCGCACCGCGCCCTGGAGCCGTTCGCCGACGGTCTTGAGCAACTGGTCGCCCGCGGCGTGGCCGAGGCTGTCGTTGACGTGCTTGAAGCCGTCGATGTCGATGTAGAGCGCACCGGCGACCGTGCCGGGATTGCGCGCCGCGCGCGACAGCAGCTGGTCGGCCCGGTCGAGCACGAGCGCCCGGTTGGGCAGGCCGGTGAGGGCGTCGTGGAGGGCCTGGTGGGAGAGCTCGCGGGTCTTCTCGTTGACGAGCGCCAGCGCCCTCGTGCGACCTGTGACGAGGACCAGCAGCAACAGGCCGAAGACGACGCTAAGGAGCATCCCGCCGACCAGCATGGTCAGCGCGTTGGCGTCGCCGAGCGTGCCGCCAACCGCCGTCGCGCCGTAGCTCTGGACGGTCCAGCCGTTGTGCAGGTTGATCGTCGAGCTCTGCGCGCCGGCGGGTGCGTGACCGCTGTCGAAGACCACGTGGGAGTTGAGCGAGTCGTAGCTGAACTTGACCGCGAAGTTGGGGTGCCCCTCGAGCGCGCGCTCGAGCACGACTTCGGGCTCCACGCGCTCGGCCAGCCAGCCGAGGAAGGCGCGCTTGCGCCCGGCGAGCGTCCTCGGGTTCACGCCGCCGGCGTAGACGGGCGTCTCGACGCCGAGCGTCGTGTTGCCGCCCGCGACGAACGGGGCGTAATCCGGCACGCCGGAGTTGCGGGCCACCATCAGCGTCGGCGCCAGGGCGCAGTAGTCCAGGCCGGTCGGTAGGAAGGTGGAGATATTCCGGGCCAGGCCGGCGACGGCGAGGCAGTAGAAGCTGCGACTGCCGGGCGGGAGGATCTGGTTGCCTTCCACCGGTCCGAGCGAGTTCGGCCCCAGCGGACGGATCGGATTGGCGGCCATGCGCGCCTGGAAGGCGGCGAGTTTGGAGGCCGGCACGAGGCGCAGGAAGCCGATGTCCTGGAGCTCGGGATAGCGCTGCATGGCGTGGACCGACGAGGCCCAGCGGTCGAAGTCGGCCGCGGAGGAGTTCGCGTTTGCCGTCACGTAGGCGCTGGCGCTGATGACGAGGTCTTCCTCGTGTTGGATCGCCAGCTTCAGCGTCGAGGCGATCTCGGCCGTGGTCAGGTGGAACGAGAGCTTTGCTTTGTCGGCGTCCGATCGGGCCACGGCGCCGGCGCCGAGGATGGCTGCCAGCACGCCGACGAGCACCATCAGAGCGGTGGCCGCCATCCAGACGCCACGCCGTGCCTGGACGCGCGGAAGCAGACTGCGCAGCCGAGGCGCTGCGAAGGCCCATCTGCTCGCTCCAACCGGAGCGGAAGAGGTGTCGTCGCCATCGAACACGCCTGAGTATCGGCCGGAAGGGCCGGGGCCATTACGCCCAGTTTGCGAATCGGGCGAATTCGAGCGCGGCTAACATCGCGCCATGGTCTGCGGCGTCCCCTCCCTGCGGATCGCCGCCCTCTGCTGCGGTGCGCTCGTGCTGTCGGGCTGCGGATCCCAGGACCACCCCAAAAGGCCCGCAACGAAGGGGGCGCCGGCGACCACCGCGACCGTCGCACCAGCCGGCGCTACGGCTGCGAAGGGCGGCGTCAGCAGGTCGCTCCCCCTCCCGCCCAGCGTGCCGGCTCCGACCGAGGTGTCCGGCAAGGTCGGCAGGGCTGATGCCCTGCCGACCGCTGCGAAGGGCAGCTACATCGCGCCCGGCGCGCCGTCGGACGCACAGATCAGGGCCGAAGTGGCGCGCGCGCGCAAGGAGGGGATCATCCTGCCCAAGGGCAACTCGGCCGAATCCTTTGAACAGGGCGCCACGTACGTCGGAGGTGGCGGCGGCGCCAGCTGGGTCTTCCCGATCCAGCCGCTCGCGCTCGCGCTCGCGCCGGGCACCTGGAGTGAAGACCAGGGCGTCGACATCGCGACGACGCGGGGTGCCTGCGGCGGCGAGGCGCTCGAGGTCGCCATCACGGCCGGGACGATCGTTCGCGAGGGGATTCCCGGCTTCGGCCCCTCGGCGCCGGTCGAGCGTGTCGACAGCGGCCCCTATGAAGGCTGGTTCGTCTACTACGGGCACGCAGCGCCCGCGCTCGTCCCGGTCGGCACTCACGTGCTCGCCGGCCAGCCGATCGCCGAGGTCGGCTGCGGCTCGGTCGGCATCTCCTCGGGGCCGCACCTCGAGATCGGTCTGACGCCCCCCGGACGCGGCACCTGCTGCCCCGCCACGGGCGAGACGTCACCGGTCGTCGAGAGTCTGATGCGCGAGCTCTACGCGGGCTCGGTCTGAGTGCCGCGACAATCCGGCCCCCGCTTGCGCTAGTCTTGCGCACGCCTAATCCCGAGCACGTGCTCTGGAGCGGGGGAACCGAGTTGTTGGGGCGAGTTCCGCGGTAATCCGCGGGAGGCGCAAGTCGCTAGCCCGTCAGCTAACCCCGTCGGCCGACCACAGGAGTAGCTGTGCAACGGCGTCCGACGACGTTCGCAACGACGATCGCAACGACGATCGCGCTAACGCTTTTCGCGGTTCTCGCGCTGGCGACACCCGCCGCCATCTCGGCGACCACCGGCGGCACCTCGGCGGCGCCCGAACCCTCGCCCACCACCCCGCCCCCGACGGCTCCCGAAGCGCCGGCCGCCGGCGGCACGGCGGTGACCCCCGCGCCCGTGTTCGGCACCAGTCCCTATCCGATCAGCGCAGGCGGCTGGGTGTTTCCCCTCTATCCGCTCTCCCGCGTCGCGCCCTCGACCTGGTGGTCACTCGATCAGGGCGTCGACCTCGGCGGCAACGCCAACCAGTGCGGCTCGCACCTGCGCGAGCTGGCCGTCGCGAGCGGCACGATCGTTCACGAGGGCCTCGAAGGCTTCGGCGCGTCGGCGCCCGTCCTGCTCGTCGACAGCGGCCCCGATCGTGGTCGCTACATCTACTACGGCCACGCCGCGCCCGCCCTCGTGCCGGTCGGCACCCACGTGCTCGCCGGCCAGCCGATCGCCGACGTCGGCTGCGGCCAGGTCGGCATCTCCTCGGCGCCGCATCTGGAGATAGGCCTGCTCCCGGCCGGAGCCAAGGGCTATCAGTACATGCCCTCGGTCGGGCAGACCTCCCACGAAGTGCTCGTTCGGCTGACGTCCGCCTACAAGACCGCTGTCGCCGCCTACCGCGCACGCGCCGCCGCCGCTCGTGCCCGGCGACTGAGCGCGAGCAGCCACTAGCTCGAGGAAGTCGTCCACCGCGCTAAGGCAACCGTCCGGCCCTGCCGATGAGGGCTCGTGACCATCTCGAGCCGCGCCTCCGCCACCCTTCTCCGCCGTCTCCCGATCTCGCTCCGCGTAAGCGCTCTCGCGGCGTGTGCCGTGTCGGCGTTCGCCGTCGCTACAGCGCCTGCCCAGGCGGTCGTGGCGAATGTCAGTGGGACCTCGGTCGGCCTGCAGCCGCGCCATGCCGACAAACTGTTCGACGGGACGCTCGAAGAGAACGAACTCGAAGAAGTCAACGAATACCCAGCGCCCGAAAAATTCGCGAACCCGAGCGGCAACCCGGTCGTCCACGGGAGCGCCATATATGTGATCTACTGGGATCCGACCGATCACTACCACGGGGATTGGCAGGAAGTGATCGACTCGTTCGTGAGGAAGGTCGGCACGCAGAGCAGCTCGCTCTCAAGCGTGTTCGCGGTCGACGCCCAATACACAGACGCGTCAAACGTGCCGGCCTACAACCGCGAGACCTTCAGGGGCGCGATCCCCGACACGACGCCATATCCCACGCCGGCCGGCTGCACGGATCCTCATCCGCTCGAAAAATACGAAGCCCATCACACCTATCCGCTCACCTGCCTGACCGACGCACAGATCCGTCAGGAGCTGCAGAGCTTCATCGCCGCCCACGGGCTTCCGACGGGGATGAACACGATCTACTACATGCTGACTCCTCCTGGCGCGGCCGTGTGCTTGGACGCCGGAGGCGTAGGCGGGCATTGCTCGGACTTCGTCGCGACCGAAGAAGAAGAAAAAGAAGAGAAATTCGAAAGCGCGAGCTACAAGAAAAGCTTCTGCAGCTACCACTCCGACGTGAATCCGGGCGGGCTGGCGACCGGCGATGGGAACACCGTTCTCTACGGCGTGATCCCGTGGGTTGCAGGCGGTCTCGGCGACGGCCAACTGGCGGAAGCCGACAAGACCCCAGCCTTCTACTGCCAGGACGGAGGTTTCAATTCCAACACGTTCGAAAAGGAAGACCCTCCCGTCCAGAAGGAGCCCAACCTCGGGTCCTGCCCAGGCGCCGACGGCTTCTGCGACAGGGGGCTCGCCGACATCATCATCAATCAGATCGCGGTGGAGCAGCAGAACATCGTGACCAATCCGCTGCTGAACGCGTGGAAAGATGAAGCCGGTAATGAGGCGACCGACGAGTGCCGCAACTTCTTCGGCCCAGCGCAGGGGCAAACGAATCAGAGCCTCGATGGTGGCAATTACTACCTCAACGACGCCTTCAATCTCGCAGCTTTGAGGCTCACCTACCCTGGCGTTCCGTGTCTCACGGGTGTGGCTCTCGCACCGAAATTCACAGCCCCCACGCCGGTGAACGCGGGTGACATCGTCGGCTTCGACGGGATGGAGTCCAACATCTCCCTCAACTCCGCGATCGCCTACTCCGGCGGCGTGCCGACTGCGAACTACGCGAAATACGCCTGGAACTTCGGCGACGGGAGCCCGGTCGTCTCCGGCTTCGCGCCCGGCGCCCCGCCATGCGACACGCCTTGGCTGACGCCCTGCGCCGCGGGCGTGTTTCACGCCTACACCTACGGAGGCACCTACACAGTCACCCTCACCGTGACCGACGTCGGCGGCAACACGGCCTCGACGAGTGCTCAGATCGTCGTAGTCGGGCCACCCCCGCCGTTGGCGGGCGCCAGCTCGCCAACGGCGGCGGGCGCCAGCTCGAGCGGCGCGAGCGGAGGGGGCGCCAGCTCGTCTACATCGAGCCCGGGGTCGACACCCGTGAAAACGGTCCCGGCTCCCGTCGCTGCCGCCGGCGTCATCTCGCGCTCGCTGCGAAGCACGCTGCGCAAGGGGCTCGTCGTCCGCTACTCGGTCAACGAGCAGGTGGCCGGCCATTTCGAGGTCCTGCTGAGCAAGTCGCTCGCGCGCCACCTCGGAATCAGCGGCCCGCTCGCCGTCGGCCTGCCCGCCGGCACGCCGCCGCAGGTCGTGATCGCGAAAGCGATTCTCGTGACGACCACCGCCGGGCGCAGCGTGGTCACCATCCAGTTCTCCAGGCGCACCGCGTCCCGTCTCGGGCGAATGCACAAAGTTACGCTCATGCTCCGGCTGATCGTGCGCAACTCCGCGATCAGTCCTGCGACTACGACGGTCCTGAGCAAGTTCACGCTCAGCAACTGACCTCGATCGTCAGTCGGGACGGCCTTTCTCTCGCCTCGCGCGCGCCTTTGCGCTGAACACGTAGCGCCACAGCAGGAACAGCAGCAGATAGCCGCCGGCCATCGACACCACCGAGACGACGGCTATGGCCGTGCCGTCGCCGCCGCTTTCCACGACCGATTCGCCGTCGAGCGCCAGCGGAAGCACGCTAGCCACGAGCGCGCCGAGAGCCGCCGTCATCGCCGGGCCCGGCGCTTCATCGTTCCCGGCCCCCAACCATCACAGCCCCGGATAATGGCGGGCGACGAAGCCGCTGTTGTCCACCGCGCCGATCTGCCAGCGAGACGCGTACACACCGCTGCGCCCGGCCGTGTCATAGAGGACGCCGTCGACGTACATGTAGGTATGCCCGGCATTGGCGTACACGGTGATGTAGCGCCCCGGCCCGGGCACGCCCCAGCTCTCGAGTTCACCAGAGGTCTCCGGTGCGCTCAGCAGGCCGCCGGCGGCCAGCGCGTAGCTGACCGAGCCCGAGCAGTCATAGGCGTTATCCACGAACGAGCCGTGGCCACCGCCGAAGACGTAGGGGAAGTCGGCGATCTCGTTGGCTCCGGCGATGACCTTCTGGATGACTTCTGGGATTTCCGGGGTGATCGGCAGCGCCCCGCTTCCGCCGATCGAGCGGCCGCCCGGAACGGCCGCGAGCTCCTGCTGCTGCGCCTGCTTGGCGCTCTTTTCGACCGCCTTCATCTGCGAGAGCTCGCGGCGCACTTCGGCATCCGAAGGCGCTCCGGCGGCGATCGTCGTGGCGGCGCTCGCCGGCGTCTTGGCGGCGGCATGGTGGACCGATGCGGGAGCGGGGAAGCTGCTGGCTTCCTGGGGGTCCGCGACCTCCGTCCTCGCGCCGGAGGTGCCTGAGGGGCCGGCTGTCCCGGTCGCGCCGGCGCCTGCGCCGCCGGCGGGCGCCTTGGCGCCCGGGTGGGACCCGTCGACGTTGACGGCGGCACCCGGAGAGGCTTGCCCGCAGGCGCCCAGGGCGACCGCCGCGAGTAGGCCGAGCACGACCACCGGCGCCTTGGAAAAAGCGTCCATCCGCCTAGGCTAGCGACAGCGTCCACCGGGAAGTGTCGCTACCCTGACGTGATGCCCGAGGAGGCCACGGCCGTCGAGATCCGGCCACACGTACGTGTGATCCACGGCATGCGTCGCCCGGCGAACTGGCTCCAGCTCGTCCGTTTCGGGCTGGTTGGAGGCGCCGGTTTCGTCGTCAACCTCGCGGTCTACGCCCTGTTCGTGCATCCGCTCGGAGCCGACTACCACGTGGCTGCCGTCGCCGCCTGGCTGGTTGCGGTCCTGAACAACTTCATCCTCAATCGCCACTGGACCTTCGACGCCCGCGACGGCCAGTTTCATTTCCAGGCGCTGCGTTTCATCCTCGTCAGCCTCCTCGCCTTCGGCGTCAGCCTGCTCCTGCTCACCCTGCTCGTCGAGAGCGCGGGGATGGCCAAGGTCCCGGCCCAGGCTCTCGCGGTACTCGCCGCGACGCCGCTGAACTTCCTCGGAAACAAGCTCTGGAGCTTCCGCACGGGGGCTGAGCTTCCCGGTCGCTGAGCCCACTTTGGGACCGCCGGCAGCGGGGCGGAGCCCGAGCCGATACCTATACTCTGACCTCACCCCGCTCGGAGGATTTTTGTGCAGGAGATGGTGATTTACGGCGTCAGCTTCGACATGGTTGGCAAGCAGCCGATCGTGCTCCTGAAGACGGTCGACGGCAACAAGTTCCTGCCGATCTGGATCGGCCATCCGGAGGCCGCCTCGATCCTGATGAAGCTCCAGGGCGCGGGTACGCCGCGCCCGATGACTCACGATCTCCTGTGCGACATCCTCGGCGAGCTCGACGTCAAATGCACCCAGGTTTCGGTGACCGAGCTGCGTGAGAACACGTTCTTCGCGTCGATCACGCTCAGCGTCGGTGGTCGCGAGCTCGAAATCGACTCGCGTCCGAGCGACGCGATCGCGCTAGCCGTCCGCTCCGGCGCCCCGATCTTCGCCGCCGAGGAGGTCATCTCCGAGTCGGCCATCGAGTTCGAGCACGACGTCGAGGAGTCCGAGGACGTCGTCGAGAAGTTCAAGGAGTTCCTCGACGAGGTATCGCCGGAGGACTTCGCCGCAGGCGACAGCTGAGACGGGCGCTGGCCGGCGCCATGCTGCGTCCTCGGTCGCTCGCGTGCTGGCGCACGCCACGCTCCCTGCGTCCTTGCCTGGCTTGACCAGCGCCCGTCTCAGGCGGCTGGGTTACTACCGGCTGGCGGCGCTCGCGAGGATCAGCTCGAGGAGCTCGTCGAAGGAGATGCCGGCTGCGTCGGCTGCCTGCGGTAGGAGGCTCGTCTCGGTGAGCCCCGGGACGACATTGGTCTCGAGGACCCACAGCTCGTCGGTGTCGTGCTCGAGCATCAGGTCGACGCGGGCGAAGCCGTGGCAGCCGAGCAGTCGATACACCTCGACGGCCAGCTCCTGCGCCCTGGCCGTGGTCTCCGGCGCCAGCTCGGCCGGGCAGAGGAAGGTCGTCATTCCGATCTGGTACCGCGACTCGTAGTCGTAGAACTCCTCCTCGCGTGGCACCGCCTCGACGACCGGGAGGGCGACGGGAGCGGGCTCGGAGGGGGCGTCGGCTCCCGGCAGGACGCCCCCATCGAGGATCGAGACCGCGAGATCCCGCCCGCGGACATAGCGTTCGAGCAGGATCGTGCCGTCATACGAGAACGCCCCGACGAGGGAGCCCGGCAGCTGCTCGGTGTCGGGTGCGAACTTGACCCCCAGCGCGGAGCCGCCCGTGGCGGGCTTGACGACGAGCGGGAAGCCGAGCTGGGCCTCCATCGGCGCGAGCGCGGCGGCGGCGCCGAGCTCCTTGATGGACGCCTCGCGCAGAAAGTGGAAGGCGGGCGTCGGGATGCCGGCCTCGCGCATCAGGTACTTGGCCAGCAGCTTGTCCGTCGCACGCATGCAGGCCGCTGGACCCGAGCCGGTATAGGGCAGCCCGATGGCCTCGAGGAGCCCCTGAACGGTCCCGTCCTCGCCTTCCCGTCCGTGCAGGGCGATGAACGCCGCGTCGGGCTCACTCGCCTGCAGGTCCGCGACGAGTCCGGCGCCGACGTCGATCGCGATGACCTCGTGGCCGAGGCGCTGAAGGCCGTCCTGGACCTGGGCGCCCGAGCGCAGCGACACGGCGCGCTCCAGCGAGCGGCCGCCCTTGAGGACTGCGACGCGCCGGCGTGCGCTCATCGATCGCGGCGCCGACGCGCCGTGGGCGCCGCATCGCGGCGCGGCAGGGCGACGACGTCGGCCAAGGGTGGGCCGGGCGCAGGCTCCGCAGCCTGGGCTGGGGGCGACGCGCCGGCCGAGCCCGTCAGCGAGCCGAGCAGGCCGACCTGCTCGCGGACGGCGCGACCGATCCGCCGGATGCCCTCGCGGATGTCGTCGTCCGGCACGCCGGCGAAGTTCAGGCGCATCGACGACGAGCCGCTGCGACCGTCCATGTAGGCGGCGCGGCCGGGCACGAAGGCCACGCCCTCGCTCTTGCGCGCCAGGGCGAGCAGGTCCGTCGTGTCGATCCGCTCGTCGAGCGTCGCCCAGATGAAGAGGCCGCCCTGCGGGACCGTCCAGCGGGCGCTCGCGCCGAAGTGCTCGGACAGCGCCTCGAGCATGACGTCGCGCCGGCGCAGATAGAGGCTCCGCAGCGTCTCGACGTACGTGCGCCAAGCGGGGGCGCCGGTCGCGTCGCGCTCCTCGAAGTAGGCCGAAACGAACATCTGGGTCATCGAGGAGGAGCAGAGGTCGGCGCCCTGTTTGCCGAGGTTCAGCTTCTCGAGCACCGGTCGCGGCGCGACCGCCCATCCCAGGCGGAGTCCCGGTGAGAGGATCTTGGAGAACGTCCCGAGGTAGATGACGAGGTCCGACGCGCCTTCGCGCCCGACGGCCTCGGCGTCGAGCGAGTACAGCGTCGGCAGCGGCTCGCCCTCGTAGCGCAGCAGGCCGTAAGGGTTGTCCTCGAGCACGAGCAGCTCGCGCTCGCGCGCGACCTCGACCAGGCGGCGCCGGCGCGGGAGCGACATCGTCACCCCACCCGGGTTCTGGAAGTTGGGGATCGTGTAGATGAACTTCGGCCGCCGGCCTTCGGCCTGGAGACGGTCGAGCGTCGCCTCGAGTACGTCGATCGGCATGCCGTCTCCGTCGATCTCGATCTGCTCGACGTCGGCCTGGTAGGCGCTGAAGGTCGGCACGGCGCCCGGGTAGGTGGGAGCCTCTGCGACGATCACGTCACCCGGGTCGATCAGCGTCTTGCACACGAGGTCGATCACCTGCTGGCCACCCGTCGTCACGATGACCTCCGCTGGATCGACGAGCGTGCCCTCCTCCGCCATGACCTCGACGATGCACCTGACCGTGCTCGCCATCCCTTCGGTCGGGCCGTACTGGAGCGCCCGCGCGGTCGACTCAGCCGCCACGTGGGCCATCAGCTTGGCGTAGAGCTCCGGCGCGAAGGTCGAGGTGTCGGGCAGCCCGCCGGCCAGCGAGATGACGTCGGGGCGCTCTGTCAGCGCCATCATCTCGCGCATGGCCGAGCTTTTCATTCCCCGGGTGCGCGCCGCGAACAGCGACTCGTAGCGCGCGAGCTCGTGCGCTGTCGGACGCGCCCGGCGTCCATCGCCGCCTCCGCTGCTCGATCGGTCCATTTGCCTGCCGTCCTATTCGCCGTCGCGCTCGCCGACCCTCGTGTCGCGATCCGACCGGGCCGCGCACGCGTCGTCTATCGTGCTGGGCCGATCTGTCGGCCCGCACCGCCACGGTATCGCACCTCTCCGGAGCACCTGCATGCACGGCATCTTCTTCTACATCGGCCTCGGCGCCGGCCTCGCCGCCGCGTGCGGCCTGCGTCCGTTCCTGCCGGTCCTGCTGGCAGGCGCGCTGGCCTCGTCGAGCGCGCTCGGGGTCGCCTTCGGCCACGACCCCTACCGCTTCCTGGAATCCGGCTGGTGGCTGCTGGCCGTCGCGGTCGCGCTGGCGCTTGCCTACGCCCTCCAGATCGCGGTCGGACTCACCCCCTCGCTCGACCCGGGCGCCACGCGGGCTCGCCCCGACCCGCTCGCGGCGGCCATCGTCGGCATCGCCTACGGGACCGGCGCGCTGCTCTTCGCCGGCACGCTGGCGGCGCACGACGACGCCTGGTGGCCGGGGCTGCTCGGCGGCCTCGCGGCGGTCTGGATCGCCCAGCGGGCCTCATCGCCGGTCATCGCCGGCGCTCGTGGGCGGCTTGCAGACCGCGCCGCCCGCGAAGCTTTGACCGTCTACCTCGACGCCGCGGCGCTCGTGTTCGCCGCGCTCGTCTGCGCACTCCATCCCCTCGGCTACGTCCTGCTCGGCCTGCTCGCCTGGATGGCCCTGCGGGGCCGCGCCCGGGCCGGCGAGCGCTACGCCGGCCTGCGTATCCTGGGTCGCTGATGACGCGCCGTTCGTGAGCTCGACGCCGCCGAAGCTCGTCCTCTGCGTCATCGACGCGATGGCGCCCGAGATGCTCGAGCGCGCCGTCGCCTCGGGCGCGGCGCCGGTCCTCGAGCGTCTCATGCAGGGCGGCTCCTACGTGCCGGACTGCGTCTCGGCGTTTCCGTCCGTCACACCTGTCTGCGCCGCCTCGATCGTGACCGGCGTCACACCGGACGAGCACCTGATCCCGGCGATGAACTGGTACCACCGCGGGGAGGAGCGCTACGTCGAATACGGCTCGAGCTTCCGCTCGGCCCAGCGCTTCGGCATCGCCCGCCAGCTGACCGACTTGGTCTACAACATGAACCGGGCGCACCTCTCGACGCAGACGCCGACGGTGTTCGAGGCGCTCGACGACGCCGACGTGCGCACGGCCGGTACGACCTATCTGATGTACCGCGGCCGCCACCGGCACGAGCCGCAACGCGACACCGCGCTGACGCGGGTCGCCTCGACGCTGGTGCGTCATCCGGTCATGGGACCCCGCGAGCTGTTCTACGCCGACGTGTTCGCCTCGCGGCGGACCAACTGTCGCTCCGGGCTGGGGATGCCCGGCGTGCGCGACCGCCACTCGGGCTGCGTGTCGGCGCACCTCGTCGAAAACGATCTGTTCGACTTCCTGCTGCTGTCGCTGCCCGACAACGACTGGTACTCGCACAAGCGCGGCCCCGACGCACAGGTCCAGTCGCTCGCCCAGGCCGACCTCCAGCTGGCCCGCGTCATGAACGCCGGCGGCGGGGTCGAGGAGTTCCTCGCCGAGCATGCCTTCATCGCCATGGCCGACCACTCGCAGGCCGACGTCGTCGGCGCGATCGCCCTCCAGGACGAGCTGGCCGACCTCGGTGTCCTCGGCCCGGCGCGCTCCTCCGATGGATCGCCGCGGATCGCCGTCTGCCCGTCTCAGCGCGCGGCCATGGTCTACGCGTTGCACGAGTCCGAGCGCGACGCGATGCGCGCGTCGGTCGTCACGCGCGCCCTCACGATCGACGGCATCGACCTGGTGATGTGGCTCGAGCGCGACGCCCACGAAGCGCCCCGCGAGGGCGTCATCGCAAGTCCTGTGCACGGCGAGCTGCGCTTCGCGCCCGGGCGCTCGGTGATCGACCGGCGCGGCGGCGGTTGGGATCTCGATGGCGCCCTCGCGACGCTCGGAGCCGATGTCCGCGACGGGCGCTTTCTGAGCCCGGACTACCCGGACGCCCTCGGGCGCGCGTGGTCGGCGCTGACGTGCCCGACCTCGGGCGAGGTCCTGCTGTCGGCGGCACCCGGCCAGGAGTTCATGGACTGGGGGCGCCAGGCACACGTCGGCGGCGGGAGCCACGGCTCGCTGCACGCCTCCGACTCACTCGGTGCGCTCGTCCTCCACGGCATCGAGCCGGCGAGCCCGCCACCGGAGCAGTGGACGATCCGCGACGTCGCCCCGATCGTGCTCGGGCACTTCGGCGTGACCGCCTGACGAGGTCGCGTAACCTCCCGCGATGCGTCGCCTGCTGGCCATCGTCGCCTGCGTTCTCGGCTGCACCGCCGTGCCGGCCACAGCGGGTGCCGCGCTCTCGCCGACCGTCTCCCGCGCCGCACTCGCCGGCTCGTCTGCGCGAAGCGACCCGGCTGCCACGCAGACGACGGGCGCGAGCACCGCCACCAATCCCGAAGCGCCGATTCCCGTCGCCGCATCCGACACGCCACCGGCCGGGCGGCGGCTGTCGGCGAACCAGGTCCTCGCGATCGCGGCCGCGCTCCCAAAGATGCGCGCAGTCCACGCGGCCTACCGCGGCTCATACGCCGGCGCCTACCTCAAGCAGCCGTTCCACTGGCAGGTCAGCTACTTCTCGCGCGGCGGCAAGAAGGAGATCGGGCAGGTGCTGATCGACGACCTGTCGGGACGCGTCCTCGAGCAGTGGACCGGCTTCCAGGTCGCCTGGACGATGGCGCGCGGCTATCCGGGCGCGTTCGGGCGTCACGTCAACGCGCTCTACATCTGGCTTCCGCTGTGCCTCCTGTTCGCGCTGCCCTTCATCAACTTCCGCCGGCCGTTCTCGCTGCTGCACCTGGACCTGCTGGTGCTGCTCTCGCTGTCGGTCTCGCTGGCGTTCTTCAACCACGCCCACATCTACGCGTCGGTGCCGCTGGTCTACCCGCCCCTGCTCTACCTCCTCGCCCGCATGCTCGCCCTGTTGCGCCGCCCACGAGCGTCGTCTGAGCTCGGCGAGCCCGGCCGCGCGCCGGCGCGGCTGCGGCTGCTCGTGCCGGCCCCGTGGCTGGCGCTGGGCGTCGTCTTCCTGCTCGGCTTCCGCATCGCCCTCAACGTGACCGACTCCAACGTCATCGACGTCGGCTACGCCGGCGTCATCGGCGCGCAGCGGATCGCCACCGACAAGCCCCTCTACGGCCACTTCCCGGCCGACAACGAACACGGGGACACCTACGGACCGTTCAGCTACGAGGCATACGTACCCTTCCAGCAGGTGTTCGGATGGAGCGGCACCTGGAACGATCTCCCGGCGGCGCACGCGGCGGCCATCTTCTTCGACCTCCTCGCGGTCGGCCTGTTGTTCCTGTTGGGACGCCGGACGCGGGGCCCGACACTGGGCATCGCGCTCGCCTACGCGTGGGTGTCCTATCCCTTCACGCTGTTCGCGCTCGAGAGCAACTCAAACGACATCCTCGTCGCGGCCGTCATCCTGGCGGCGCTGCTGGCGGCCGACTGGCGCGGGCGCCTTGCGGTGGGCGCGCGCGGGGCGCTGTCCGCGCTGGCGGGCCTGACCAAGTTCGCGCCACTGGCGCTGGCGCCGCTGCTGGCGACTCACGGGCTGCGCGAGCTGCGCCCCTCCAGGCGGCCGCTCGCGTTCGGCCTCTTCCTCGCCGGCTTCGCGGGCGCGGCCGCGCTGGCCTCCGTGCCGGCGCTGCGCCACGACACGCTGCACACGATCTACGAGCGGACCTTCGTCTATCAGGACAACCGCGGCTCGCCCTTCTCGGTCTGGGGTCTCTACGGCCTGCACTCCCTCCAGCGCGCGGTCGAGATCGCTGCAGTCGCGCTCGCCCTGCTCCTCGCCGTGCTCCCGCGCCGGCCCGACCTCGTCGGCCTCGCCGCGGCGGCCGCGGCGGCGATCATCGCCACGCAGCTGGGCATCGAACACTGGTTCTACCTATACATCCCGTGGTTCTTCCCGCTCGTCATGCTGGCGCTGCTCGGGCGACTCAGCGATCCGCCGAGTCCTGCGCCGGGCGTGGCATCAGCACCTGCTCGATCGAGCCTGCCCGCAGCGGTGCCGAGCACCTGATCAGGACGCCCATTAGCCACGGGTCGACGTCCGAGGTCTCGAAGCGGACGGGCATCTGCGTCAGCAGCGACTCGATCGCCTGCTCGCGCTTGACCCCGATGACGCCGCCGCGCGGGCCGGTCATGCCGACGTCGGTGATGTAGGCGGTCCCGCCGGGCAGTACGCGCGCATCGGCAGTCGGCACGTGCGTGTGGGTGCCGACGACCGCGCTCACGCGGCCGTCGAGGTGCCAGCCCATGGCGATCTTCTCCGAGGTCGCCTCCGCGTGGACGTCGACGAGGATGTGATCCACGCCCGCCAGCTCGCCGAGCGCGACCTCGATCTCGGTGAACGCCGAGCGGCCCGCCCGCAGATAAAGGTTACCGCTGAGGCTGACGACGCCGAGGCGCACGCCCGCGCTCTCGACCACGCACACGCCCCGGCCGGGCTGGCTGCGCAGGTAGTTGGCCGGCCTGACTATCCGCTTGCTGTGATCGAGATACGGGTAGATCTCACGCCGGTGATAGGTGTGGTTTCCGAGGGTGATCGCATCGACGCCGGCCGCGAACATCTGATCGGCGATCTTGGGTGTGATGCCGAGGCCGCCGGCGGCGTTCTCGCCGTTGACGACGACGAATGTCGGCGCGTGTCGCTCGCGCAGCAGCGGCAGGCAGTCGAGCAACGTGTGACGTCCGATCCCGCCGACGACGTCGCCGATGAACAGGATGCTCGCCGTGCTCGGCGTCGTCTCCGCGGTGGCGTCCGCTGTGCCCGTTGCCGGCGCGGGTACGCCGGCGGGGGCCGCCTCGGGCTCAGCCATACTCTCGGGATGGTGGCGGGACAGTGAGTGGAGTTTCCGAGCACGCTCCCGAGGCGGCGCCGCCGAGCGCTGAAGAGCGGAAGCTGGCCGACGCGCCCGAGCCCCCGCCGCGCGAGCCGCCTCGGGCACTCGTGCCGCGTTGGGTCCAGCTGGTGGTCCTGCCGCTGGCGCTGCTGACGGTGTGGGCGGTCGCCAAAGCCGCCGGGAAAGTGCTCGTCATCTTCATCGTCGCGGCTCTCATCGCGCTCATCCTCAACCCTGCGGTGGCATTCGTCCAGCGCGGCAGGATCCCGCGTGGCCTGGCCGTCCTGGCCGTCTACCTCGGGTTCTTCCTGGCGCTGAGCGGTCTCGGCGTGCTGCTCGCCAACCCTATCTCCAACCAGGTCGCTTCGTTCAGCCGCAACGTCCCGCACCTGATGAAAGAAGCCAACAAGTCGCTCTCCGAGCTCCAGCACACGCTCAACAGCCACGGCGTCCACGTCCAGTTCATCAAACAGGGCGAGACGGCCCTGCAGACGCTCGGTGACAAAGTCGTCAAGGGCTCGAGCTCGATCGTGTCGTTCGGTGGCGGGCTGCTCACGGAAGCGGTCAGCGCGGGCTTCGACGTGCTGCTCGTGTTCGTCCTGTCGATCTACATGCTGCTCTACGGCCAGCGCATCGGCGGGCTGATCCGTCGCTACATGCCGGACGGCGACGGCACGCCGGGCGACGACTATCCGACGCTCGTGCAGAGCGCGGTCGCCCGCTACGTCGGCGGCCAGCTGCTGTTCAGCTTCATCATGGGTGCGACGGCCGGCATCGCCCTCTACATCTTCGGCGTCCTCGGCATCTTTCCCGACGGGCGCAAATACGCGTTCGTCTTCGGAGTCTTCTACGGCCTGATGGAGCTCGTCCCCTACATCGGCCCAATCGTCGGTGCGCTGCCGGCGGTGCTCGTGGCGCTGTTCAACGACCCGATCTCGGCGCTGTGGGTGTCGCTGATGTTCATCGGCCTGCAGCAGCTCGAGGGTCACATCGTCGCGCCGCAGATCTTCGGCCACACGCTGCGCATCAATCCGCTGCTCGTCATCTTCGCGCTGCTGATGGGCCTGCAGCTGCACGGTGTCGTCGGTGCGCTGATCGCACTGCCGATCCTGTCGATCCTGCGCGAGACGGTCGTCTACCTCAGTCGCCACATCACGTTCGAATCATGGGATCGCCCGCCGCGCGGGCTGCTGTGAGCGCCGTCCTGAGCGCCACTGCGCTCACCAAGCGCTACGGCGAGCTCGTCGCCCTGGACGACGTCGGCTTCGAGGTTCGCGCCGGCGAGCTCCTCGCCGTGGTCGGGCCCAACGGTGCCGGCAAGACGACGCTCCTCGCGATCGTCGCCGGGGTCCAGCGACCGAGCTCGGGTGCCGTTAGCAGGCACGCCGGCGAGGTCGGCTGGGTGCCCCAGCAGCCGGCGCTCTACTCGAAGCTGTCGGTCGCCGAGAACCTCGAGCTGTTCGCCCGCCTCGAGAAGGTCGCCGACCCGAAGGCAGCAGTCGAGCGCATGCTCGCCCAGACGGGTCTGGGCGATCGTGCGGAGGAGCCCGTCGGTCGCCTCTCGGGCGGCAACCGCCAGCGCGTAAACGTCGCCCTCGGGCTGATCGCCGGCCCGCCGGTGTTGGCGCTCGATGAGCCATCCGCGTCGCTCGACCCCGGACAGCGCGAGCGGCTGTGGACGTTCATCGGCGCGATGGCCGCGGCCGGCACGGCGGTCGTGTTCTCGACCCATCACGTCAGCGAGGCCCAGCGCCACGCCGACCGCGTGCTCGTGCTGGCCGACGGCCGGCTGCTGTTCGACGGCTCGCCGGCGGCTCTCCTTCAGGCGGGGGGCGAGGGCGTCGGCGGCGACCTCGAGCACGCGCTCGTCCGCTACCTCGAGGACCGCGCCGGCGCGGACAGCGGGTCGCGCGCATGAGGTGGCTGCTGCGCAAGGACCTGCTGATCCTCGGCCGCTCCAGGCTGCTGCTCGCCCTGTTGATCGTCTACCCGGTCGCGATCGCCCTGCTGATCGGCTTCGCGATCTCGCGCAGCCCGTCGCGGCCGCGTGTGGCCATCGTCGACGAAACGCCCGCCGGCGAGACGGTCCAGGTCGGCGGCGAGCGCGTCAGCGTGAGCCACTACGCGGACGAACTCTTCAACCAGGTCCAGGCCGTGCGGACGCCTACGCGTGAGGAGGCAATCGCACGGATCAAATCGGGCGATGTCATCGCTGCCGTCGTGATCCCGCAGAACATCGCCGCGAGGCTCTCCTCGACCGTCGAGCAGGCGCATCTGGAGGTGCTCTACAACGGCGACGCCCTCGAGCAGTCGCTCGTCCGATCGGCCATCGACTCGGCGATCGCCCACGCCAACCTCGGCTTCTCCGAACAGATCCAGCAGGCCGCCGCGAAGGCCATCCAGGCGCTGCTGCAGGGCGGCAACTCTGGCATCCTCGGCGCGCCGGAAAATCTCATCGGCCTGAACCAGATCCCGTCGAGCCTCGGCGCGATAATCGCCCACCGGCCCTCCGGCAGCGAACGGGCCGAGCTCGAACGGATCGAGGCGTTCGCCCGCTTCGCGGCCCAGAACCTCTCGCTCAGCAAGCAGGTCCTCTCGACGATCAGCCAGCCCATCAGCGTGACGAGCACGCTCCTGCGTGGCCGGCGAACGCCCCTGAACACGTTCGCCGTCGTCGTGGCCGTCACCGTGTCGCTGATGTTCGTCTGCGTCCTGCTCGCCGCCGGCGGCGTGGCGCTCGAGCGGGAGGAGCGCGCGCTCGGTCGGCTCGTCCGGGGGCTCGTCTCGCGCCAGGCTCTGCTGGCCGAGAAGGCCCTGCTGGCTGCCGGCTGCTCGTTCGTCCTCGCCCTCGCGATGCTCGCCGGCGTCGGCGCCTTCGTCACGCTCGACTGGGGCCGGGTCGCGCTGTGGCTGCTCGCGCTCGCTTTCGGCGCGCTCGCCTTCGGTGCCCTGGGCGTCGCCATCGGCGCCCTCGCGCGTGAGGTCCGGGCGGCATCGCTGCTCGCCTTCCTGCTCTCGCTGCCGCTCGCGTTCCTGGCCCTCGTGCCGGGCGGCTCGGTGTCCAAGGGCGTCTACGACGTCATCGGCGCGGTGTCGTTCGCCTTCCCGTTCAAGGCATCTCTCGAGGCGCTCGACGCAGCGGTCAACGGCGCCGCACCGGGCATCGGCGGCTCGATCGCCCACCTGAGCGCCCTGACCGTCCTGTTCGGCCTGCTCGCGCGAGCGGGCCTGCATCGCGTCGAGTGACGGTCGCCGTCGCCGGGAAGCCTCTAACCTGAGCAGCGAGATGGCCTTTCCACAGACGCGAATGCGCAGGCTCAGAGCCACGGCCGGCCTGCGCGGTCTCGTCCGCGAGACCGACCTGCGGCCGGGCCAGCTGATCCTGCCGATGTTCGTCGCCGAGGCGCCCGTCGGCGAACGCGAGCCGATCGCGACGATGCCCGGCGTCGAGCGCCTCGGCCTGACCGCAGCCGTCGCCGAGGCCGGCGAGGCTGCGGCGCTCGGGATCGCGGCCGTCATGCTCTTCGGTGTGCCGAGCGCGAAGGACGACGCGGGCTCAGGCGCGTGGGACGAGGACGGCATCGTGCAGCTGGCGACCCGGGCCATCAAGCAGGCCGAGCCCGAGCTGCTCGTCGTGACCGACGTCTGCCTGTGCGAGTACACCGACCACGGCCACTGCGGCGTGCTCCGGGACGACGGCCGCGTCGACAACGACGCGACGATCGAGCTGCTCGCACGAACCGCCGTCAGCCATGCGCGAGCGGGTGCCGACCTGATCGCGCCGTCGGACATGATGGACGGTCGGGTGCGCTCCATCCGCGAGGAGCTCGACGGCGAGGGCTTCGCCGAAACGCCGATCATGGCCTACTCGGCGAAGTTCGCATCGGCCTTCTACGGGCCCTTCCGGGAGGCGGCTGCCTCTACGCCCTCCTTCGGAGACAGGCGCGGCTACCAGATGGATCCCGCGAACGGCCGGGAGGCCGTGCGCGAGGCGCTGCTCGACGTCCAGGAGGGCGCCGACATGGTCATGGTCAAGCCGGCCCTGGCCTACGGAGACCTGATCCACTCGGTCAAGGAGGCCACGGGTCTGCCCGTGGCGGCGTACAACGTCAGCGGGGAGTATGCGATGGTCAAGGCGGCGGCATCCGCCGGCTACATCGACGAGCGGGCCGCGGTGCTCGAGATCCTGACCTCGCTGCGCCGTGCCGGCGCCGACACGATCGTCACCTATCACGCAAAGGACGCAGCCCAATGGCTAGCCGAGAAGACCTGATCAGCCCCGCCGCCGAGGCCGCCGAGGCCGCCGAGGCCGGCGCGGGCGAGCGCGCGAGTGGTGCGATCCCCAAGATCCGCAGCCGCAGGGACGGCGCGGCCGTGCCGCTCGACGACGTCGACCGCAAGGTCCTCAACCTGATGCAGGGCAAGTTCCCGATCGCGGCGCGACCCTACAGGCACGTCGCCGAAATCGGCGGCGGCGGCGACTTCTCCGAGGCCGAGGTGATGGGCCGCGTCCGGCGCCTGCTGGAGAAGCGCATCATCCGCCAGGTCACGCCGATCTTCGACACGCGGGCACTCGGCTACTCCTCGATGCTGGTCGCCGCCAAGGTCGACCCCGAGCACCCCCACCGTGCCGCCCACATCATCAACGAGCATCCCGGTGTGTCGCACAACTACCTGCGCAACCACGACTTCAACCTGTGGTTCACGATCGCCACCGAGCCGGACTCCAAGCTCGGGCTCGAGGGGACGCTCGAGGTCCTCGCGCGCGAGTCGGGCGCCGAGTCCGTGCGCCAGCTCCCGACGCTCAGGCTCTTCAAGATCCGCATGGACCTCGAAATGGAGGGCGACACCGAGGCGCTCGCCAGTCAGGCGGCCGTGACCGAGCCGATCGAGCTCGACCCCCAGCCCTATGACGAGCTCGACATCGCCGTCATCCGGGCGCTACAGGGCGACATGCCCGTCGTCGAGGAACCCTACGCACCGGCCGCCGCCGAGCTTGGCATGACGCAGGAGCGCTTCCTCGACCACCTCGCCGGGATGCAGGAGCGCGGTCTGCTGCGACGCGTGGCGGCCATCCTCTACCACCGCCGTGCCGGCTTCTCGGCCAACGGCATGGGTGTCTGGAAGGTGCCCGACGAGCAGATCTTCGACATCGGCTGTCGCATGGCGTCGGTGCGGGGCATCTCCCACTGCTACCAGCGGCCGACATACGAGGACTGGCCCTACTCGGTCTTCACGATGGCCCATGGCCGCTCCAAGGAGGAGTGCGACGCCGTCCTCGATGCGATCGCCGAGCAGACGGGCATTCACGAGCGCGCGACGCTCTACTCCTCGACCGAGTTCAAGAAGATCCGCCTGACGTACTTCACCGAGGACTTCAAGAACTGGGAGAGCCGGCACGCCTGAGGGCACGTGGCGGCGTCGCTGACCGACACCCGCTCGGCGGCGCTCTACCGTCGGGCCCTCGCGCGGATGCCGGGCGGGGTCAACTCGCCGGTTCGCGCCATGCGCTCGATCGGGCGCGATCCGCTCTTCATCGATCGAGGTGAGGGCGCCGAACTGATCGACGTCGACGGAAATCGCTACGTCGACTACGTGTGCTCGTGGGGGCCGCTGATCCACGGGCACGCCCACCCGCACGTGCTGGCCGCGATCGCGAAGGCGGCGGGCAGGGGTACGACGTTCGGCGCTCCGACCGCCGGCGAGGTGCTCCTCGCCGAGGAGGTCGCGGCCCGCATGGAGGGCGTCGACATGCTGCGCATGACCTCCTCGGGCACGGAGGCGACGATGACGGGCATTCGCCTCGCCCGCGCGGCGACCGGCCGCGATCTCGTGCTCAAGTTCTCCGGCGCCTATCACGGACACCTCGACGGGCTGCTGGCCGAAGCCGGATCCGGGCTGGCGACACAGGCTCTGCCCGCGAGCCCGGGCGTGCCGGCGAGCGCCGCGGCGCAGACGATCGTCGTGCCCTGGAACGACGAGCCGGCGCTGGAGGCGGCGACCAAGCGCGACGACCTGGCGGCCATCATCGCCGAGCCGCTGCCGGCGAACATGGGCCTCGTTCCGGCACGCGAGGGCTTCCTCGCGCTGCTGCGCGAGCGAGCCGACGCGTGTGGCGCGCTGCTGCTGCTCGACGAGGTCATCAGCGGCTTTCGCGTCGCCCGCGGCGGCGCTCAGGAGCTCGCGGGCGTCCAGGGCGATCTGACGATCATGGGCAAGGTCATCGGCGGCGGGCTGCCGGCGGCTGCTCTCGGCGGGCGAGCCGATCTGATGGAGATGCTGGCGCCCGCCGGCGAGGTCTACCAGGCGGGGACGCTGTCGGGGAACCCTCTCGCCGTCGCCGCCGGCCTCGCGACGTTCGAGCTTCTCGACGACGGCGCCTACGAGCGCCTGGCGGGCTATACGCGCAGGCTCGCCGACGGCCTCCGCCACGCCGCCGGCTCCCGCAGCGTGCAGGTGGCCAGCGCGCCCGGCCTGTTGACGGTGTTCTTCAGCGATCGGCCGGTCGAGTCCTTCGCCGACGCCACGCGCTGCGACCTGGCGGCCTACGGCGACTGGTGCAAGGAGCTGCTCGCGCGCGGCGTGTACCCGCCCCCGTCGCAGTTCGAGGCCTGGTTCCCGTCGCTGGCCCACACCGACGAGCAGCTCGAGCGGACCGTCGAAGCCGCGGCAGAGGCCTTCGCAGCGCTCGACGCGTCCAGGTCGCCGGGATGAGCGCCGTGCCGGACGCCCCGACCCGCGGCGGGCTCGAGCGCCTGCGCGTGCTGCTGCGCGAGGAGGGCGGTCTGATGTCGACGCTGCTCGCGCCCGATGGGCCGGCGGTTGCGAGCGAGAACGGGCTGAGCCCCGCGGCCATCGCCGCCGCCGGCCCGCGCGCGGCGGCGTGCAGCGAGGAGTATGAGCTGTTGGTCGAGGCGATCTACGAGGGCTACCTGCTCCACTACGGGCGCCCGCGGGTCGTGCGCGTGCTGGAGGCCGACCTCGGGCTGCTGGCCGGCGACCAGCTCTACGCGCTCGGGCTCGCCCGGCTCGTCGCCCTCGGCGACACGATCGCCGTTGCAGAGCTCGCCGACACGATCACGCTGAGCGCCCTCGCCCAGGGGTCCGGCGACGCGGTGCTGGCAGACGCGGTCTGGCAGGCCGGCGCGCGGGCTGTCGGCTGGGGGCCGAGCGAGGCGCACAGGCGGGCCAAGGAGCTCGTCTGCGCCGGCGCGCCCGGGGCGATCGAGGCGATGCGCACAAGCGCGATGCTCGTGCCGACGCCGCGCTGAATCGCGCCTCGATATTGTTAGCCGTCGGTGTCCGACAAGCACGAAAAGCAAAAATCCAAGTACACGCTGGACCGCCGGATCCCCGGGGCGTTCGAGGGCGAGACGGTCACGCGGCGGCGCTTCATGACCGGCACCGCCCACACGGCGGGCGCCATAGCGGCGACCGCCTTCACGCTTCCGGCGCTCGGCTTTGCGATCGGACCGATCTTCAAGAGCACTCCCGTCCACTGGGAAGCGGTGGGTCCGATCGGCTCCTTCACAGACACCAACTACGCGCCGGTAATCCTGACGGTGGCCCCGAACATCGGCGAGGCGGGCAAGACGACGGTCTACGTGCGCAAGTTCAACCCCGCGATCGACACCGACCCATATGACCGCGACACCCCCTACATCGCGATCACCAGCCGCTGCGCGCATCTCGGCTGCCCGGTGCGCTGGGTGGACGCTGCCGAGCGCTTCATCTGCCCCTGCCACGGCGGCGTGTACGACCTGCTCGGCCGTCGCGTCAGCGGTCCACCGGTGCGCCCGCTCGACCGCTTCTACACGCGAGTGAACGGCGAAAACGTCGAAGTCGGCCCGCGCTTCAGCGTCAACAGCGAGCTGCGCCGCTTCTCGCCGCGCGACCCGGGCGAGCCCCTCGACGGCATCGGTCAGTACCTCTACCCGTCGCGACCCGGCGCCCAGAAACTCTAGGAGCCGATCGAGTGCCCAGGCTCCCCAAGCTGCCCGCCCCGCCACTGCCCGCCGCGCTGCAGGAACCGCCGCCACGGCCGGGCGAGCAGAACGGCGCTTCGGGACCGCTCGAGGACGCCAAGCAGGCCGGCATCACCGTCGTCGACTGGGTCGACGAACGGACGGGCCTGAGCGGCGCGACGCGCTGGATCCTCTTCCGCAAGGTGCCCAAGGGCACCAACTGGTTCTACACGCTCGGCTCGGCCACCCTGTTCGCGTTCCTCTCGCAGGCCGTCACGGGTGTCTTCCTGGCGATGTACTACCGCCCCGATCCGGCCGGCGGCGCCTACGAATCGATCCGCCACGTGACCAACGACGTGTTCCTCGGCCAGTTCGTCCGCGGCATGCACAAATGGGGCTCGAGCGTCATGGTCATCCTCGTCTTCCTGCACATGGGCAGGACGTTCTTCTTCGGCGCCTACAAGTACCCGCGCGAGCTCAACTGGGTCATCGGCGTCGTCCTGCTGATCCTGACGATGACGATGTCGTTCACCGGCTACCTGCTGCCGTTCGACCAGCGCGCCTACTGGGCGACGATCGTCGGCGTCAACATCAACGGCACCGGCCCACTGATCGGGCCCTATCTCAGCGACTTCCTCCGCGGCGGCTCGGAATTCGGCGCGACGACGCTGTCGCGTTTCTACGCCATCCACATGCTGCTCGTGCCAGGTCTGATCGTTGCGCTGATCGGCGCCCACCTGTACCTCGTCACGAAGCTCGGCACGACCGCGCCGCCCTGGCAGAAAGCCGAGAAGAGCTCGGAGCTGCGCGAGGCGAAGGTATGAACCAGCGCGAGAAGTTCGCAGCGATCGTCAATTTCCTCGCCCAATCCAAGTAGCGCGGCCGTGGCCGCTAGCCAGGGTGCCGGCGCCGGACAGCTGCAGGCCCGCCAGGTGCGGGCGATGTTCGACCGCATCGCGGGCGTCTATGACCTGATGAACACGGCCATGACGGCCGGCCTGCACCACCGCTGGCGCGCGCGGGCGGCGGCGCTGGCGCGCGTCGGACCGGGCAGCCGGGTGCTCGACCTCGCGACCGGGACGGGCGACCTCGCGATCGAGCTCGCCGCTCGCGTCGGACCCGGCGGCGAGGTACTGGGGGCGGACTTCTCCGAGGGCATGCTCGAACGTGCCCGCGCCAAGGTCGCCGATCGCGTCGTGAGCGGCGTCCAGCCGCGCTTCGAGTGGGCCGACGCGATGGACCTGCCCTACGCCGAGGGCTCCTTCGACGCGGCGACGGTCGGTTTCGGCGCACGCAACTTCGAGGATCTCGGCCGTGGCCTCTCCGAGATGGCTCGCGTCGTCCGGCCCGGCGGCCGCGTCGTCGTGCTCGAGATCACCAACCCGACGCGTCCGCCCCTGTCGCTCTTCTACCGCCTCTGGTTCGACCGCACCGTGCCAACGCTGGGACGTCTCGCCGGGCTGCTCGGCAGCCTGGTGGGGAGCATCCGCGGGCGCGAGCCTCAGGCAGGGATCGCCGACGCCTACACCTATCTGCCCAACTCGGTCAAGCGCTTCCCCGGCCCGGTGGCGCTGGCCGGCGAGATGGAGCGCGCCGGCCTGGTCGAGATCGGCTACCTGATCACGGCCGGCGGTATCGTCGCGATCCACTCGGGCACGGTGCCAGGCGCCGGCGAGGACGCGTCGTGAGCGCCGTCGGCAGCGCGACGGCCGGAGAGCCGGTGGCCGACGTCGACGGCCTGAACGCGATCATGCGCCTCGGCGGTGACGGGCTGCGCCGACGGATGATCCGGACCGAGCGCCACCTCGAGCAGGTGACCTCGGCGGCCGGGGCTCCGTTGGCATCCCATGCCAATGCCACCGTAACGGCGGGCGGCAAGCGACTGCGGCCCCTGTTGGTTGTGCTCGCTGCCGAGTCGGCCGGCGGGCCACCCGACACGGCCGACGGCGAGGAGCGTCTCGTGCGCGCTGCCGTGGCCGTCGAGCTCGTCCACTCGGCCACGCTCGTCCACGACGACCTCATCGACGGCGCGCAGCTGCGCCGCGGCCATCCGACGGTGGCAGCCACGGCCGGCCGGCGGGTGGCGGTGGCGACAGGCGACCTGCTCTTCTCGCGCGCCTTCGCCGAGCTGGCGCGCAACGACGATCCGGCCCAGCTGCAGGCGCTGTCGGAGGCGAGCTCGGCGCTCGCCGAAGGCGAGCTGCTGCAGCGCGAGGACGCCTACGCCTCACACGTCGCCGTCGAGCGCTATCTCAGGCGCTGCGAGCTCAAGACGGCAGCCCTGTTCGAGGCCGCCTGCCGGCTCGGTGCCCTGACGGCCGTCAACGGCTCGAGTGCCCTCGCCGACTCCCTCGGCGCGTTCGCTCGGCGGATCGGCCTCGCCTTCCAGCTGCTCGACGACGTGCTCGACGTGTCCGGGCCGGTCGAGCGGACGGGCAAGTCGCGCGGGACGGACCTGCTCGACGGGACCGTCACGCTTCCTTTCATCCTCGCCCGCGAACGCGAGCCCGCGCTCGCGGCGTTCGAGCTGGGCTCGCTCGCGGGTCCGGCGCAGGCCGAGGAGCTGTGCGAGCGGATCGCGGCCACGGGGGCGCTCGCCGAGGCTCGCGAGCAGGCTCTGGCAGTTGTCGCCGAGGCCAAGGCGTCATTGCCGGCGGTCCTGCCGGACGGGCGCTCGGCGCTGTTGGAGCTGGTCGCCGACGCCGTCGTCGAGCGATACCGCTGAGGACCTAGAAGTCGCCCGGGGTGATCAGGTCGGCGTCGAGCGCGCGAATGAAGAACTCGGCTTCCTCGGACATGTTGGCGTGGGTCATGCGACGCAGATCGCCGAGCAGCGCGCCGCTGCCGCGATCGAGCTCGTCGTCGAGTCGTTCGACCGACGCCTGGTCGAAGACGCCCTCGCGCCGGGACTCGCACTCCGGGCAGCGCAGCACGACGCGCCAGTGGCGATCGCCCTCCTCCGACCAGTCGAGCGGGTAGACGAGCTCGCCCGAGCAGTGGAAGCAGACGTGCAGCTGGTCGGATGCGCTCGCGTGGCCGGTGCCCTGCGGCTGATCGCCGTAGACGAGGTCGACCTGTTCGCCGCCGGGTAGCTGCGGGAGAGGCTCGGTGTGGGGATCTTTCTCGGTGTCCATATCGCTTCTCGACCGTCATCGACGCGGGAGGCTGGGGCCTTTAGCCCACCCCCCGCAGCATCTGCTCATTGGCTTCACGCCTGAAGCCCGGGCCACGACCCGCTGCGCGAGCCCACATGCCTGCCGCGGGGGCCAGGGTCGCGCTGGTAGGTTCATGATTTCCATGGCGCCCGCGATCCGCACGATCGGCCACGATGAGCGCCTGAGCCTCGTGGACCATCTCGACGAGCTGCGCTCCCGGCTGATCATCAGCGGGGCCGTGCTGATCGTCGCCTTCGGCATCAGCCTGTGGCAGAACCACGCGCTGCTGCACATAATCAACAAGCCGCTGGAAAGCCAGACCAGGAAACAGGTCGCCAAGGGCCAGGGCACCGTGGGGCAGGCATCCCTCGCACAGGGCGGCGTCCTCAAGATCGCTCGCGACACCGAGACTGCGCTCGGGGTCCTCGCTCGGCCCGGGAGCGGCATCTCGGCCCACGCCCGGGCGCAGCTCGCGCCCCTGATCGCCACGGTGCGCGCCGACACGGCGAAGATCCCCCGCACCACACCCGGCGACAAACCGGTCACGCTGGGCGTCGGCGAGCCGTTCACGACGACCATCAAGGTGACGCTCTACTTCGCCCTGATCATCTCGCTGCCGGTGATCCTCTACGAGCTCTACGGCTTCATCCTGCCCGCGCTCGAGCCGAACGAGAGACGCGCGGCCACGCCGCTACTGACGGCCGTACCCTTCCTGTTCGCAGGCGGCGTCCTGTTCGGCTACTTCGTCGTCCTGCCGGCCGCCATACGCTTCTTCGTCAACTTCAACGCCGGCGAGTTCAACGTGCTCGTCCAGGCCAACCAGTTCTACAGCTTCGCCGCCACCGTCCTGCTGGCGATGGGGGCCGTCTTCCAGGTGCCGGTCCTGATCCTCGGCGCGGCCCGCCTCGGTCTGGTCACGCCGCGCCAGCTGCGCAAGAACCGCCGCTACGCCCTGCTGGCGTGCGCGTCGGTCGCGGCCTTCCTGCCCGGCGACGTCGTCACGCTCGTGCTCGAGACGGTACCGCTGTATGTGCTCTATGAGGCGAGTATCCTGTTGGCAAGGTTCGTCACGCCGGCCACCGGCCGCCAGGGCGAGCCCGGACGCGACGCGAGCCGGGACGAGGATCATCCGCCGGATGACCCACCGCCCCCGTCCGGCCCCTCAGAGCAGCCGACCGTGCAGCAGATGATCGACCACGTAGACACCAAACTCACCGACTGATGCTCTTCGACCTCAGAGGCAAGGGCCGCCGCCGCGCGGTCAAGGCCATCTACACCGGCCTCGCCCTGCTGATGGGCGTGGGGCTCGTCGGCTTCGGCGTCGGCGGAGGCTTCGAAGGTGGCGGCATCCTCAACGCGGCCAGCGAAAACCCTGGCGCCAACAGCGCCAGCTTCTCGAGTCAGATCAAGAAGTACACCAAAATCACGCAGACCCATCCGCGCAACCTGGGCGCCTGGGAACACCTCACCGAAGCCCTGCTGCACGAAGCCGGCGGCGAAGCGTACGTCAACAGCGCCGGGGTCACGACCAAGGGCAAAGAAATCTTCTCCGAGGCCGACCAGGCGTGGTCGAGCTACCTCGCCCTCAACCCGCCCAAGCCGAGCGCGAAACTGGCTCAGCTGATGGTCACGGTCTACGGCGAAGAAGGGCTCAAACGCCCCGACCAGGCAGTCCAGGTCCTGCAGATCGTCGTCGCGGCCCGGCCGACGAGCGCCTCGCTCTGGGCCGCCCTGGCCGAGTACGCCTACAAAGCCCACAACGAACGTGTCGGCGACCTGGCTTCCTCGAAGGCGGTCAGCCTGGCGCCGGCCGCCCAGCGGGTCCGCGTCCAGAAAGAACTCGCCGAAGTCAAGAAGAACCCGTCCGGCGAAAAGGTCTACACGACGACGACCAACGGCAAAACGTACACGGGCAAGCTCGGGCCCAACGGCACGCTGCAGGGGGCCGAAGTACAAACCGCGCCGGCGACCACCACGACGGCGCCGACGGGCACGACGACCAAGAAATAGTCTCGGGCACGCGCCGATGGAGGGGGACAACGAGGAGACTCGCCGCCCCCCGCCGGACGCTCCCGGCTACACCGGACGCCTCCTGATCGGCTGCCCGGACCGCCCCGGCATCGTGGCGGCGGTGTCGGGCTTCCTGTTCGAGCGGGGGGCGAACATCGTGTCCTCTCACCAGTACTCCTCGGACCCGACCGACGGGAGATTCTTCCTGCGGACCGAGTTCTTCATCGCCGACCCGTTCGACCGCGAGGCGTTCAGGGAGGGCTTCGACGCGGAGGTGGCCGAGCGCTTCGCCATGGACCGCGAGATCCGCTGGTGGGGCGAGCGGCGCCGGCTGGCGATCCTGGTGTCGCGCCAGGACCACTGCCTGTTGGATCTCCTGTGGCGGGCCCGCCGCGGCGAGCTCGACGCCGACATCGCTCTGGTCATCTCCAACCACGACGCCCTCGAGCGCGAGACGCTGGCCGCCGACGTGCCGTTCCACCACGTGCCCGTCCCGGCGGGCGGCAAGGCGGGCGCGGAGGAGACGATGCTCGAGCTGCTGGCCGGCCGCGTCGATCTGCTCGTGCTCGCGCGCTACATGCAGGTCCTCAGCCGGGGCTTCCTCGAGCGCCTGGCGGTGCCGGCGATCAACATCCATCACTCCTTCCTGCCGGCCTTCGCCGGAGCCCACCCATATCTGCGGGCGCGCGAGCGGGGCGTGAAGCTGATCGGCGCGACCGCCCACTACGTCACCGAGGAGCTCGATGATGGTCCGATCATCGACCAGGACGTCGCCCGCGTCGACCATCGCCAGAGCGCCCGCGACCTCGAGCGCGTCGGACGCGACGTCGAGCGGATGGTCCTCGCGCGGGCGGTGTCGCTGCACCTCGACGACCGCGTCATCGTCGACGGCCGCCGGACCGTCGTCTTCTGATCCCGGCACGGGTGGCCGGCTTGGGTAGAATCCGCGTTCGCGCCGGCGCCCCCGCCGGCGCGCGCGGGCCGTTAGCTCAACCGGCAGAGCAGGGGCCTCTTAAGCCCAAGGTTCCGGGTTCGATTCCCGGACGGCCCATGACGCAGTCAAAGCTACCAAGGGGGCCCGAAGTGGCGCATGAGTTCAGCGGATCGACTCTGATCGATCGACCCATCGACGAGGTGTTCGCCTTCCTGGCCGATGGGACGAACGACACGAAGTTCAGCCCGCGGGTCCAGGAGATTCGCAAGACCACAGACGGTCCGGTCGACGTGGGAACCGTCTTCGAGAGCACGGTCAAGGACGCCGGGATGACGACCCAGCGGAAGTTCGAAGTGACCGACGCGCAGGCGCCCACCAGGATCCGCTGGTCGGAGCGCTCGAAGAACATGGTCACCGTCCCCGAAGGGGGCTACGACCTCGAGAAGGTCAGCGACACTCAGACGAGGGTCACGATTCGCAACACCTTTGAGGGGCATGGATTCGGCAAGGTCATCGTGGGCTTCGCGCTGAGGGCGGCCGCCAAGGATGCGCCGGCGTTCGCCCAGCGCATCAAGGAGGCGGCCGAGGCGTCGTGATCGAGCAGGGCCGATCGGGTTCAGCCGTCACACCGTGACGACGGAAAGCGCAGCGTGGCCTTCCGCGATCGGGCTGGGGACTCCGCCAGAGCTGCAGCCTGCTAGCGGCGTCTTCCCCGCAGCCGGCCGCGAGCGACTTCGAGCGACTCGATGTCGACCTGGTCCTGCGGTCGTCCGGCGGCGCGCTTCATGCTGATCAGATCCTCGAGCGATGCGATGCGGACAGAGGCTCCTTCGAGCTCGATCACGTCGGCCCGCCGGCGCAACGCGGGGTAGCCCGGCGAGCCGGCCGGATCGACGAGGAGATCGAGGTCGCCCTCGCGCGTCCCGAGTGTCAGCATCTGAGTTCGTCGAAGGGTGCGCGCGTCAGGAACGAACGGCAGGTCTTCCTCGACTCCGCGAAGTCTCGCGTCGAGCGACACCAGCAGGGAGCCGAGCCGTTCGAGATTCACCTTTCCCACCGCGTAGCAGATGTCGAGGTCGCGGGTGAACCGGGGACTTGCCTGCACGACGACCGCCACGCCGCCGACGACGACGAAGTCGACCTCGGCTCGTGCGAGCAGACCGAGCAGCCTCGTCGGGCGAAACTCAGGCCAGCTCGCCACGGCTCATCGCGCCGGCCCGCGCAAGCTCGCGTGCCTCCAGGTACATGGCCTCGAGACCACGCAGGCGCTCGGTTGGCGTGAGTGCGAGTTGCCGGCGGACGAGACTCTCGTCGATCGACGACTCGCGCGGATGTGCGGAGATCGCGAGCTCGGCCCCGGCGGCCCGTAAGGCGCGCTGCAGGGTGGCGATGCGCGGGTTCGATCCCGGTCGCTCGAGCTGGGCGATGGACGCCTGGCTGATCCCGAGCCGCTGCGCGAGATCGGCTTGCGTGAGTCCGGCAGCGCGACGAGCGTCCGAAAGCAGCGAGCCGGGCCGGGCTGCTTCGCCACGAATCGTCGACTGGCCAGAGCGCTCGCCATCCATACGGATGGGCAATTATAGGATAAACCTTATAGCCCCTAGGAATAGGACCGGGCGGCCGCGACGGCTGCGGCTACGCGACGGCGCTGCGCGACATCATGATCGTGTTGCGCCCCGCCTCGGTCCAGACGACCTGCTCGCGTCCGGGGCCCACGCCGATGAGCGCGACCGGCACGCCTATCTCCTCGGCGATGAAGTCGAGGTACTCGCGCGCGCCGGTCGGGAGGTCGGACATCGTGCGGCACTCACCGAGATCCTCCTTCCAGCCCGGAAGCTCGGTCAGCTTGGATGTCGTGTGGTGGAGGACCGTCTGGTGGTAGGGGAAGTCCTCGAACTCAGCTCCGTCGGCGCCGCGGTAGCTGGTGGCGACCTGGATGCGGTCGAGGCCCGACAGGACGTCGAGCTTGGTCACGACCAGTGAGGTCATCGTGTTCAGGCGGGCGGCGTAGCGCAGCGCCACGAGGTCGAGCCAGCCGGTCCGGCGCGGGCGGCCGGTCGTCGTGCCGAACTCGCCGCCGCGCTCGCGCAGCGTGTCGCCCATGGCGTCGTGGAGCTCGCTCGGGAAGGGCCCGGCGCCGACGCGCGTCGTGTAGGCCTTGGAGATGCCCCAGATCTCGTCGATGGCCTTCGGTCCGATGCCAGTGCCGACACACGCCGCGCCGGCGAGGGGGTTGGATGAGGTGACGAACGGATACGTGCCGTGATCGATGTCGAGCATCGCCCCCTGGGCGCCCTCGAGGATGACCGTCTTCCCGTCGTCGAGCATCTGCCACATGAGCTTCGACGTGTCGGCGATGTGCTGCTCGAGGCGGTGTCCGAAGGTCAGGAATTCCTCGGTCATCGTGTGCAGGTCGAGGGTCGGGTCCTTCTCGTAGGGGCGCAGCGACAGTCGCTTCGGCTCCATCGCGGCGACGATCTTCTTCTTCAGGATCTTCTCGTCGAGCAGGTCCTGGACGCGGATGCCGAGGCGGGCGGCCTTGTCGGCGTAGCAGGGACCGATGCCGCGCCGTGTCGTTCCGATCTGGAGGCTTCCGAGTTTGGCCTCGCCGGCCGAGTCGAGCAGCATGTGGTACGGCATGATCAGGTGCGCGTTGGCCGACACGCGCAGGCCGCTCACGTCGATGCCGCGGGCGCGCAGGCCGTCGAGCTCCTCGATCAGGACGCGCGGGTCGATGACGACGCCGTTGCCGATCACGCACCGCTTGCCCGGGTAGAGGATCCCCGAGGGGATCAGGTGCAGCTTCCACTCCTGCTCGCCCCGGACGATCGTGTGGCCGGCGTTGTTGCCGCCCTGGAAGCGCACGACGGCGTCGCCGTGTTCGGCGAGCAGGTCGGTGATCTTGCCCTTGCCCTCATCGCCCCACTGGGCGCCGACTATGACGATTCCTGGCATGTCGGGTGCAGTCTACGTGGGCTCGCGCTTGGTGCCGGGGACGGGGCCGCTCAGGCGGTGTGCTCGGCGGCGACCGCCCGTTCGGCGCGGTACTCCAGGCGCTTGTCCTGCCCAGCCAGCGTTATCGGGTCGCCGCAGATCTCGACCAGCCGCGACACCGTCCGCGGCCCGAGGCGCTCGGACAGCTCGTCGGGCATGAGATTGGTCGTCGCCACGATCGCCCGCTCGGCCTCGTAGCGGGCGTTGACGATCGAGTAGAGCTGCTCGAGCACCCAGTCGGTGCGGTTCTCGGCGCCGAGGTCGTCGATGTGGAGCAGGTCGACGGCGCTCAGCCGGTCGAGGAAGTCGAGCATGCCGCCGTCGGAGTCCATTGATTCGCGCAGCAGGTTGAGCAGGCGCGGCAGCGAGTAGATCGCCACCGAGCGCCCGGCGTCGATCGCGGCCTTGGAGATGATCATCGCCAGCGTTGTCTTGCCCGTGCCGACGTCGCCCTGCATCCACAGGCCGCGGCCGGCGTCGAGGTTCTGCTCGACGGCGCGCACGTACCGGCGCACGGAGGCCACCTGATCGGGCGCCGTGCGGGCGATGTCGCTCACCGGCGCTCGATCGAACGACACGCCCTGGTAGCGGCGGGGGATCCGCCCGGCGAGGCTCTTGGTGCGCGCGCCGGCGATCCTCGCGGCGCGACACTCGCAGTCGGTTGCCGTGTTGGTCGACTCGTCGACGACGAACCCGCTGCCGTCGCAGATGCTGAGTGCGCAGCCGCCCGCCCGCGCCGCGCCGGGCGTCCTGACCGATCCCTGCGGACCAGAATCGAAGGCAGGCCCGTCGCTCACTGCGCGTAGCGCTCGCCGGCGTAGTTCATGAACTTCGGGTACTCCTTCTGGAAGGTCAGAGTCACTTTCCCGACGGCTCCGTTGCGATGCTTGGCGATGATCAGGTCGGCCTCGCCAGGACGCTCGGAGTCCTCGTTGTAGTACTCGTCGCGGTAGATGAACATGACCAGGTCGGAGTCCTGCTCGAGGTTTCCGCTCTCCCGCAGGTCCGACAGCTGGGGTTTCTTGTCGGGCCGCGTCTCGACGGCGCGGCTCAGCTGGGAGAGGGCGATCACCGGTACTCCGAGCTCGCGTGCCAGGATCTTCAGTCCGCGGCTCAGCTCGCCGACGGCCGTCACGCGGCTGTCGTAGCGGCTGTCGGTCCGCATCAGCTGGAGGTAGTCGATGATGATCAGCCCGAGGCCGTTCTCGCACTGGCTGTGCAGGCGGCGCGCCTTGGCCCGGATCTCGAGCATGCCGACGTCGCTGGAGTCATCGACCCACAGCGGCGAGTTGGACAGCATCTGCGAGGCCTTGAGGATCTTCGGCCAACGCTGCTCGGCCACCCGGCCCTTGCGCAGCTCCTCGCCCTTGATCCGCGCCTGCGAGGCCACGAAGCGCTGGGCCAGCTCGGCCTCGGCCATCTCCAGCGAGAACAGCGCCACGGGCTTCTGGTGTTCGACGGCCGCATTCTCGGCGATGTTGCAGACGAGCGCGCTCTTGCCCATCGCGGGCCGGGCGGCGATGATGATCAGGTTGCCGGGCTGGAAGCCGCCGGTGATCTCGTCGAGGTCCTTGAAGCCGGACGGCGTGCCCGTCAGCGACGTGCCTTCCAACGACAGCCTGTGGAGCTTGTCGAGCTCCTCGTCGAGGACCTCGCCGATGCCGCGAAAGTCCTGCTGGCGGTCGTCTCGACCCACCTCGAGCATCGCCTTCTCGGCCTGCTCGACGAGCTCGCGCGGAGCGGCCTCGTGCCCGAGGACGCTCTCTTGGATCTCGTAGGAGGTCTTCAGCAGCCGCCGCAGGAGCGCGTTCTCCCGCACGATCTGGGCGTATCGACGCGCGTGCCCGGCGGCCGGCACGACGCCGGTGAGCTCGTCCACAGCGGCCGCCCCGCCGATGTCGTCGAGCTTGCCCATCGCCTTCAGGCGGTCGACGACCGTCAGCACGTCGACCGGCTCGCTCTCGTTGTAGAGGGCCAGCATCGCTTCGTAGATCGCACCATGGCGCTCGCGGTAGAAGTCTTCGGGGCGCAGGCCCTCTTCGATGACCAGCGCGTAGAGCGAGCGATCCGAGAGCAGGATCGCGCCGAGCACCGACTGCTCGGCGTCGAGGTTGTGCGGGGGGGCGATGACTCCCGCGGAGGCGCCCGTCGTGCCGTTGATGCTCGATACGGCGCTCATGAGTTCGCGCAGTGTAGGTCTGCGCGCGGCCGGGCCGCCGAGCGTTTATCGCAAGCAGCGGGAGGAAAAGATCGAAGGCTCACCACGAACACATGTTCGCAGCTGCTGCGGCGGTGCCAGACGAGGCCGCAGCGGCCCGGCCGAGAGCTCCGAAGGGCGTGTCCGAGAGCGCGGAGAGGGCTATTTCTTGGCGACGATCATCGTCTTGATCGTCGCCGGCACGTTGTCGACGACTTCGACGACGACCATGTAGGTGCCGACGTTCTTGATCGGCTCCGGCAGGTGGACGTTGCGTTTGTCTATCCGCAGGCCGCGCGCTTCGCGGATCGCCGTGGCGATGTCCTGGGCGGTCACCGAGCCGAACAGGCGCCCGTCGGCGCCGGCCTGCTGGGGGATCGTCAGGACGGTCCGGTTCAGCAGGTTAACGTTCTCCTGGGCTTTCTCGATCGCCTCGCGAGCGGCCCGCTCGGCAGCCGCCTGGCGCTGGCGGATCGTCTCGATCGCACCCTTCGTCGCCGGCTGGGCGAGCTTGCGCGGCATCAGGTAGTTGCGCAGGTAGCCCTTGGACACGTCCACGACGTTGCCCTGCTCGCCGAGCGCCTCGACGTCCTTCAGGAGGATCGCTTCAGGCATGTCCGAGCCGCCTAACGGTCACGGTCGCCGCGCTCGCGGCGACCGCCCGGGGCGTCGTCGCGGCCGCCCTCGTTGACGTAGGGCAGCAGCGCGAGCTCGCGGGCGCGCTTGACGGCGCGGGCGATCTGCACCTGGTGGCGCCGGCAGGAGCCGGTTATGCGCCGGGAGCGGATCTTGCCCTTCTCGGAGATGAACTTGCGCAGCGACGCGACGTCCTTGTAGTCGACCTGGTCGATCTTGTCGCGGCAGTGCTGGCAGGGCTTGCGCCGGCCGCTGCCGGGTCCGCCCTTCTTGTCGCGCCGGCGGACCGGCTTGCCGCGACCGCGTGCCTTGGCCATCAGTGTCCGCGGCCGCTAGTGCGGTCGCGCTCGGGCATGGCTACGGTTGAAAACACAAAGACCTCGCTGTCTGGCTAGAACGGAATATCGTCGTCGCCGGCCCCGCCGGCGACTGGTGCGGGCTGGAAATCCCGTTCATCGACCGGGACGTCGCTGCCCTTGGCTGCTCCGTTGCCGGCGAATCCGCCTCCGCTTGAGGCCTCATCGCGCGAGCCCAGGAACTGCACCGAATCGGCAATGATATCGATTGCCTGGCGTTTTGCGCCCTCCGGGGTCTCCCACTCGCGCCATTCGAGCCGGCCGTCGATGGCGACGGGCCGTCCCTTTGCGAGGTAGCGGGCCGCGTTCTCGCCCTGGGCGCCCCACACGGTGACGTCGAAGTAGTTCGGCTTGTCCTCCCATTCGCCGGTGCTGCCGTTCTTGCGCCGCGTGTTGCAGGCGACGCGCAGCTTGCACACCGAGTTGCCGCTCGGCAGCGAGCGCAGCTCGGGGTCGGCGGTCAGGTTTCCGGTCAGCACGACCCGGTTGATGTTCGTTGCGGCCACGGGTTTCTCCCTTTCAGCTTGCTTGCTCTTGCGGTCCCTGCGAGACGGTCGTCCTCGCGCGGACGCGATCGTTCGAGTCTAGAGCGGCCTCCGGGCGCGATTGGCCGGCGAGAAGCGCGACCCCGCTTATTGCGAGGATCCCTTGGCCCGCGACGAGGTCCGGAACACCTCGTCCCAGTAGGGCGCGCTGATGCCGAACCCACGGGTGTCGTCCTGGAAGTGGTGGCGCATGTGGCGCTCGCGCAGCATCCGTCCGAGCCGTCCGTGAGGACGGAAGTGGTGCAGGTAGTAGTGCATCATGTCGTAGATCAGATAGCCGGTGAAGAAGCCGGCGCCGATCGCCGGCGCGTAGTCCGAGCCGAAGATCAGGTAGAGGACGCCGAACACGGCGGCGGCAAGGGGGACGCTGACGGCCGGCGGCATCACGAGCCGCATGGGGTCGTTCGGGTGGTCGTGGTGGACGCCGTGGATGATCCAGTGCATCCGCGCACCCAGGCCGTCCTCGGGCTCGAAGTGGAAGACGATCCGGTGCAGCCAGTACTCGAACAGCGTCCAGAGGGCGTATCCGCCGGCCGCGAGGCCGACCACGGTCGCGACGCCCAGCTCGGTCAGCCCCCAGGCGGCCATCAGGACGATGGCCGGGATGAAGATGATGAGCGGCACCGACGGATGCACGCGCGAGAGCGCGTCGAGGACGCGCGACTCGAACATGGGCGGCGACGCGCGCAGCGTGTCTGTCCGGCTCGCCGATCGGTCGTTGACGTCCTCCACCCAGCTCATGGGAGCGATCTTATAACCCGCGTGCCGCTATCGGAAGGGATGATCGCGGGGCGAGCGTCGGGCTGCTGGCGCTAGGTCGCCGGCTCGGCTGCCGGCTCGTCCGCTGCCGGCTCGCCGGCGGCCACGGGCTCGGCTGCGGGCTCCGCGGGCGCAGCAGCGGTGGCGGGCGGCGCGCTCGCGGGCGGCGTCTCCTGCGGCGCGGCGTGGACGGCCGGCGCGGCGACCATCTCGGGCGCGTCGGGTACGCCTGGCTTGAGCTTGACGATGCGGAAGCGCATCACCTCGTCGGCGATCCGCAGGGTGCGGCCGAGCCCGTCGAGCAGGGCGCTGTCGCCGGCGTGGAACTGGAGCAGATGGTATTCGGCGTTGGCCTTGCGGTCGATCGGGTAGGTCAGCGCGCGCTCGCCCCAGTCGTCGTGGCGCACCAGCTCTCCCTGGGCCTCGATGGCTGCGCGGGCGTCGGCCACGATCTTGGCGCGGGCGGCCTCCTCGGCCTGAAGGTCGAGGAGCAGCACGAGGTCGTATGTCGGCGCAGGGAGGGTCATCGGGTCAGCCGCACAGAGTAGCGGGTCGGGCGATCGCGGCGATCGCGCTACCGGGACAGGCGCTTGGCCCGGATGTCGGCCAGCTGCTCGTCGATCCAGTCGCCGGGGTCGCGCGAGGTCACGATCTCGACGAGCCCCGCGGCGCGGCGCTGGCGCTCGGCCTGGTTCATCGTGAGGGCCGCGTAGATCGAGTTGGCCAGCTCCTCGATGTCGAACGGGTTCACCGACAGGGCGAACTCGCCGAGCTCCTCGTGGGCGCCGGTGTTCTCGGACAGGATCGACACGCCGTGGCGCTCGTTGATCAGCGGGCCCTCCTTGGCGACGAGGTTCATGCCGTCGAACATGGCGTTGACGAGGAGGACGTCGTAGTGCTTGTAGGCAGCCATGGCCTCGTCGAGGTCGTCGCGCAGCTTGAGCTGGATCGGCATCCAGTCGGGCGTGCCGTGGCGGTGGTTGACGACGGCGACGAGCGCCTCTATTCGCTCGAGGTACTCGGCGTACTGGGGCACGTCGGTCCGCGACGGCATCATCTGGGCGATGAACGTCACCCGCTCGCGGAACTCCGGGTGTTCCTCGAGGAAGAGATCGAAGGCCGAGAAGCCGCGCAGGACGTTCTTGCTCAGGTCGGCCCTGTCGACCCGCAGGATGAGGAAGTCGCGGCGACGGCGCAGCAGCTCCTGCTCGAACGCGCCGACCCTCTCGCGCTGGGCGATCTGGCGGGTGGCACGATGGTCGATCGGCAGCGGGTAGGCGCGGACCCAGACCTCGCGCTCGCCGACGCGCACGATGCCGCCGTCGAAGTCGACGTCGAGGTTCATCAGGTCGCGGCAGCACTGAAGGAAGTTGTGGCGGTAGGAGCGGGTGTGGAAGCCGATGATGTCGTTGGCGAGCAGGCCCGTGTAGATCTCCTCCCTGATCCGGGTCGGCAGCACCCGCCAGGCATCGGGCTGGGTCCAGGGGATGTGGATGAAGTGGTGCAGGAACGCGTCCGGGCGCGCCCGACGCACGAGGTCGGGCAGGGTGTAGAGGTGGTAGTCGTGAACCATCACGACCGGCTCGGCGACACCCTCGAGCTGCTCGACGACGGCGGCGGCGAGGTCTTCGTTGACGACGTTGTAGCCGAACTCGAAAGCCTCGATCTCCTCGCGGCGGATGTCGGGCGCGTTCGAGAGGTCCCACAGGTAGTGCTGGATAAACCACAGCATCGGGTTGGCGAACACGTTGTAGAAGCGGTCGTAGGCGTCGGGGTCGCTGACGACCAGGCGGACCTGGTACTCGCCGCCCCCGGGCGCGCGCACCGGGAAGGCGCGGCCGCCGTTCTGACGCGAGACCTCGGCGTCGTGCTCGCTCATCGCCGAGGCGATCCAGATGGTCTCCCGGTGCGACGCCAGGCCCGTCAGGGCGGTCACGAGTCCGCCGGATCCTCGCTGCACCTCTCCGCCGGCGTGGAACGTGACCGGCCCACGGTTGCTCACCAGCACCAGCGGAGTCCGCGGCGCCGGGTCGCCGGTCATGCTTCTCGGAGCTCGTTGAAGATCCGCAGGTAGTCGCGCAGGTAGCGCGGCGTCAGGAAGTGCTCGCGCACGTGCTCCTTGCCGCGCCGGCCGAGGAACTTGCCGAGCGCCGGGTCCTTGAGGATCTCGAGCGAGCGCTCGGCGCACTGCTCGGCGCTGGACACCAGGAAGCCGGTCACACCGTCCTCGATCTGCAGCGGGATCCCGCCGACGTTGCCGCCGATGAACGGCCGGCCCTTCCAGATCGCCTCCGACACGGTCAGGCCGAAGCCCTCGCGAGTCGACTTCTGGATCAGGACGTCGGAGTGGGACTGGAAGGCGTTGACCTCGATGGCACCGACGTTGTTGAAGTTGTTGAGGATGTGGATGTCAGCGTCGCCGTCCGCGTGGGCGACCGTGGCATTGAAGAAGTCCCAGCCCTCGGGGTCGTCGCTGGCCATCGAGCCGACGAGGGCCAGCTGGACCTCGGGCATCGTCTCCTTGACCTGGCGGTAGGCGTCGATGACTCCGAGCGGGTCCTTCCACGGGTCGAAGCGGGAGACCTGGCACATCAGCGGCCGGTCGACGTCGATGCCGAACTGCCCGCACACGAAGGCGCCGTCCTCGGGCGAGAGCGCCATGTTCTTGGGCGTCAGCGGGTCGATGGCGGGCGGCACGACGTTGACTTTGCCGTTCATCCCCGCCGGCACGTACTCGTGCATGTGGAAGAGCGACTGGGGATAGTCCTTGATGTAGGGCAGCAGCTGGGCGATCGTGGCCGGGTTGGGCGTCGAGACGTCGATGTGGCACCGCCACACCCAGCCCTTGGCCTTCTCCGGCACGAGCTGGTGGAGGGCGGCCGGCTGCGGGTCGTGGACCAGGCACACGTCCCAGCCGTCGGACAGCTCGGCGGCGTTCATCTCGTTGTAGCGCCGCCAGGTCGCCCACTGCTCCTCGTCGAGATCCTGAGGCGCGCCCTGGAGCGCATTGTGCATGAGCTTGGTCGCGTTGAAGAACTCTTCGCGACCGTAGATGACGTGCCACTCGCAGTCCAGGCCGACGTCGCGCATCAGCGGCACGAGCGTGTAGAGGATCTCCGACACGCCGCCGCCGAAGGCCGTGGCGGAGATGTGGACGACGCGCTGACCCTGCAGCGGCTCGGCCAGCTCGCGAATTTCGGCGATCAGCTCGCGTCCGCAGATGTGCGTGTAGTCGGCGAGTGTCTTGGATCCTACGGCGACGGGCTGGAGCACGCGCTGGCACGATACCTAACGCGGCCCGTGGACCCTACGGCGATTGGACGCCGCGCGCCGCTCCCCGCCGGCGCGGGGCGGAGGACCGACTGCCCGCGCGCACGAACCGACTCGCGAACTATGGTCTAGCGGATGCTCAACGGGCGCCTCTACCGCGCGGCCTTCGTGCCCTTCCTGTTCGTCCTGGCGGTCGCCGCCTTCTCGCTCGCCCCGCGCCCGCGCCAACTCACCTCGACGCTCGCGCCGGACGCATTCGAAGGCACCCGCGCGTTCGCCGAAGCGAAGGCCCTGGCGAGCGCCTACCCGCAGCGCCGGCCGGGAAGCCGCGGCGATGAGGCGCTCGCGCGGCGCATCGCGCGGAGCTTCCAGGGTCTCGGCGCCGGCCCCGCCGGCGGTGGCTTCTCGGTCCGGATCGACCACTTCGAAGGCGAGACGATCGATGGCAGCCGATCGCTCAGCAACGTCATCGCCCAGAGGCCGGGGTCGACCAGTGCGACCCCAATTGTCATCCTCGCCCATCGTGACGCGGCGGCGCGAGGGTCGGCGGCCGAGCTGTCGGGCACGGCCGCGCTGCTCGAGCTCGCCCGGGTGTTCGCCGCCCGCGCGACGAAGCGGACGATCATCCTCGTCTCGACCAGCGGCGGCAGCGGCGGCGACGCCGGCGCGGCGCAGCTCATCGGCGAGCTGCAGGGGCCGCTCGACGGCGCGATCGTGCTCGGCGATCTCGCCGGCGCGGGGACCCGTCGGCCGATCGTCGTGCCGTTCTCGGACGGCCTCGGCTCGGCGCCGCTGCAGCTCCAGCGGACCGTCGCCGCCGCGATCACCCGTGAGGCCGGCGCCGACCCGGGCGCCCCGAGCGCCCTGGGCCAGCTCGTGCACCTCATGTTCCCGCTCGCCGTCGGCGAGCAGGGGGTCCTCGACGCGAGCGGCGTTCCGTCGGTCCTCGTCCAGGTGTCGGGCGAACGCGGACCGGCTCCGAGCGAGGCGCTCGGAGCCGAACGCCTGAACGCGTACGGTCGCGCGGTGCTCAGCGCGGTCGACTCGCTCGACGGCGCGCCCGACGTGTCCCAGTCGATGGCGACGAGCATCCCGCTCTCCCACCAGACGATGCCGGCGTGGGCGGTGCGGCTGCTCGTGCTCGCGCTGTTGTTCCCCCCGTTCGTGGCCGGCGCCGACGGGCTCGCCCGGCTGCGCCGGCGGCGGCTGCCCGTCGCGCGCTGGACGCTCTGGGCGATCAGCTGTGCGCTGCCCTTCATGACCGCCGCGGTGTTCGCTTATCTGCTCGCGCGGCTGGGCATCATCGCCGCGGCTCCATCGGTTCCCGTGCTCCCGCGCGCGCTGCCGTTCGACGGTCAGGCCAAGCTGGCGAGCTTCGCCGTCCTGCTGAGCTTCGCGCTGGCCTGGCTGCTGTGGATCAGGCTCGTCCGACGGCTGGGCTGGAGCGTGCGGCCCGACCCCGATGTGGCCGGTCTGGCCGTCGTGCTCCTGCTGATCGCCGTCGCGTTGGTCGTCTGGTTGGCCAACCCGTTCACGGCCCTGCTGCTCGTACCGGCGACGCACCTGTGGCTCCTGCTCGCCGCGCCCGAGCTGCGCCCGCGCCGGCCCGGCTCGTTCGTGCTGCTCGTCGCGGGTCTCGCGCCGCTCGTCCTGCTGATCGCGTTCTTCGCCCATCAGCTCGGCATGGGCGTCGGCGGAACCCTGTGGGCTTCCGTCCTGTTCATCGCCGGGGGCCACATCGGCATGGGCAGCGCGATCCTCTGGAGCCTGGCGCTCGGGGGCGGCGCGGCCGCCGCCATGCTCACCGCCGTGTCCCCCGTCGAGGCCCCCGGGCCGACCGCGCGAGACGACGGCGAGGTGACGATACGCGGGCCGCTCTCCTACGCCGGACCGGGATCGCTTGGTGGTACAGAGTCGGCTCTGCGAAGATAGCGCTCTGCGAAGATAGGCAGGCGTGTCCGATACCCAGATGACATCCGTGCTGATGCGCCCCGTGACGAGAGGGGGCCAGACGCGACGCCCGCCGCGCGGCCGTCGGGTGGCCAAACTGCTCGCCTACCTCATGATCCTGGCCGGCACCCTGGCCGTCCTCGACGCGGGCGTGACGCTCGTCTGGCAGGAGCCGATCTCGGCTCTCTACGCGAAACTGCGCCAGGACCACCTGAGCGGGGCGTTGCGCCAGATCGAACGCGCGGCGCCTTCGCCGCTGGAGAAGCAGACGCTCGCGAGCCTCGGTGACGAGAACCGGCGCATCGCCTACCTGGCGGGGGAGCTGGAGCGCCATACGCGCAACGGCAGCGCCGTCGGACGGATCGTCATGCCACTGATCGGAGCGAGCTTCGTGATGGTGAAGGGCACCGGCACCTCGGAACTCGAGAGCGGTCCGGGCGTCTTTCCCCAGACCGGCCTGCCCGGCATCTCGCAGACGATCGCGGTGGCGGGGCACCGGACGACCTACCAGGCGCCGTTCCGCCACATCGACGCCCTGAGACGGGGCAGCCGCATCCTGGTCGAGATGCCCTACGCACGCTTCACCTACACGGTCACGGGCGAGCGGGTCGTGGCCCCCACCGACGTCCAGGCGGCGACCGGCAAGGTCGGCTACAGCCGGATCGTCCTGTCGGCCTGCACGCCGCTCTTCAGCGCCGCAAAACGACTGCTCGTGTTCGCGCGCCTGTCCAGGATCGAACCCGAGGGCGCGGCCCGCAGCCTCCCGGGCGGTGCCGTCGCGAGGCCCATCGACGCACGCGAAGCCAAACGCGCCCCTGTCCGCCCGGCGCTACCAGCGATGCTCGAATCCCTCGATCCGCAGACCGTCGCCACGCTGGCCTGAGAAGGTCAGTCCCGGCTCGCCGGAACGGACCTCGCCGATCCAGCTGATGCCCACCCCGCCGGCGCGGGCGACGACGCGCTCGACGCGGGCCCGGTTGGCGCGCGACGCGGTGAAGCACAGCTCGTAGTCTTCGCCGCCGCCCGCGGCCAATACCCACGGCTCGATCCCCAGGGCGCCTGCGACCTCGCCGACGCCGCCTGCGAGCGGCAGCGCGTCGCTGTCGACGTGAAGCTCGACGCCGCTGTCACGGCCGACGTGGCCGCCGTCGACGGCGAGGCCGTCGGAGAGGTCGATCATCGCGTGGACCCCGGCCGCGGCGAGGGCGCGGCCCTCCTTCAACCGCGGGCGCGGGCGGCGCGCACGGGCGAGCGCCTCGTCGGCACCGGCGCTGCGCGGCGCCCGGCCCTCCAGGACGGCCAGGGCGGCCGCGGCGGCTCCCAGGGCTCCTGTCACGCCGACGAGGTCGCCCACGAGGGCTCCCTCGCGCAGGACGAGCTGGGCGGGCGTGTCGGCCCAGCCGACAGCCGTCACGGTGACGGTCAGCGTCGGCGCGGCCACGACGTCGCCGCCGGCGATAGTCGTGCCGGTCTCGCGGGCGAGGACGGCCGCGGCACGGACCAGCTCGAGCGCCCCCTCCTCGGCGAAGCCCGCGGGGAGGCCGAGGGCGAGATAGGCCTCGCCGGCATCGGCGCCCATGGCCGCCAGATCCGACAGTGCGCCGGCGAGCGCGCGGTGGCCGACCTCGGCGGGGTCGGCCCAGTCGTCAGCGAGGCGGAAGTGAACTCCCTCGACCATCGTGTCGAGTGAGGTCACGCACACCGGCCGCGAGCGGACGACGGCGGCGTCGTCGCCGACACCGACGAGCACCCGCGAGCTTCGGGACCCCTCGCCCGTGATCGGGCCCGCCAGCTCGGCGGCGATGGATTCGATCAGGGACCGCTCAGCGATACCGGCGCTCAGCGGTGCCGGTAGACGATCCGCGCGCGGTCGAGGTCATACGGAGAGAGCTCGCAGCGGACCCGGTCGCCCGGGAGGATGCGGATCCTGAAGCGGCGCATCTTGCCGGCGACGTGCCCCAGCACTACGTGGTCGTTGTCGAGCTTGACGCGGAACATCGCGTTCGGCAGGGCCTCGATCACCTCGCCCTCGAATTCAACCTTGTCCTCCTTCGCCACGATGCATCCAATCTGGTCGCCGCGCCTGCTCGGCGGGCGTCCGTTAGCTCATATAGAGAGTCAAACTACCAGCGTGCGAGCCGCGAAGGGGCTCGGTGGCCATGCCGGCGGCGCTCAGCCGGGCGAAGCTCCACCGGTCTTCTTGACCTGTCCGGGTGGCGCCGCGGGCGGACCGGCGCCGGGTTCGCTCGTCGCCCCGCCGGGCGCAGGCGCCGGCGGTTTCGCGCCGTGCTGCTTCGTCGGCTTCTTCGCCTTGGCCGATTCGCGTTCGCTTTCCTGACTGCTGAGCGCCTGTCCAGTGGCGGCGTATTTGCCGTAGAAGGGTTGGAATGAGAGACCGGCGCTCGATTCGTTGAGCGCCGCGCACGGCTTGCCGGCGGTGACCGCGCTCATGTACGTTTTCCAGATCACGGCCGGGAGCGCGCCTCCCTGCTGGGGTTCGCCGTGGACGCTCGTCATCGGGACGCGCTTGGTCGGGTAGCCCATCCAGACGACCGTCGAGTATTCCGAGTTGTAGCCGTCGAGCCACGCGTCGATCAGTTCGCTCGTCGTGCCGGTCTTGGCTGCCGTCGGGCAGTTGATCACCGATTTGACGGCCGTCCCGCCGAGCACGTTCTGGTGCAGGATGCTCGTCTCCGCGCCGGTGACGCCTTCGCTGAGGACCTTCACGCGATGCGGCGTGCCCCAGCTCGTGTCCGTGTGCCCGTCGGGGAAGATGACCTTGGTGATGGCGATCGGCGAGTTGCGCCAGCCGCCGTCGGCGAGGGTCGCGTACACGTTCGCCATCTCCAGGGGGGTGACGCCGAGATGCAGACCGCCGAGCGCCTGCCCGGCGTTGCCTTCGAGCGGGCTGACCACGCCCATCTTGTGCGCCGTTTCGGTGATCGTGTCCTCGCCGAGGTCGGCTGCGAGCTGGGCATACACGGTGTTGTCGGACGCGAGCGTCGCCTGGACGAGGTTGATCGATCGGTTCAGCGACGTGCCCTCGAACGTCTTCACTTCGTAGGTCGGGTAGCCCGGCAGCCAGCCGGCCGCGAGCGTGTGCGAGAAATAGAACGTCGAGTACGGATCGACGCCACGCGAGAGCGCGTCGGCGAGGTCGATGGCCTTGAACGTCGAGCCCGGCTGGCGATGGCCGTCGGCGGCGAGGTTGTACTGGGATTCCTCGTAGCTCTTGGACTCGGCCATCGCCTCGATGTCGCCGTTGGCCGGGTTGATCGTCACGACGGCCGACGCCGGGTCTTCGGGCTGGTTGAGGACTTCGGCGATCGCCGCCCGCGCCTGCTGCTGCATTTTGAGATCGATCGTCGTGTACACCTTCAGGCCGCCCTCCTGGACGGTCGTGGCGCCGTAGCGGTGGTCGAGCTGCTCGCGGACGTATTCGAAGAAGAAGTCCTCGCGGCGCTGCGAGTAGAAGGTGCCGTGGTGGGCCTCCAGGGGCGCCGCCTCCGCCGAGGCCGCCCGTTCGGGGGTGATGTAGTGGAGTTGGGCCATCTTGTTGAGGACCTGGTTGCGCCGCTGGCGGGCCGCGGCGGGGTCGAGGAAGGGGTTGTACTGCGACGGCGCCTGGGGCAGGCCGGCCAGCAGGGCCGCCTGCTCGAGGCTCAGCTGGGAGACGGGCTTGTTGAAGAAGATGCGCGCAGCCGCCTGTACGCCGACGGCGGTCTGCCCGCCGACCGTGCCGTAGGGGACGCTGTTGAGGTAGCTCGTCAGGATCGAGCGCTTGCTGTGGTGTTTCTCGTACTCGAGCGCCAGCTTGGCCTCGATGATCTTCTGCCTCAGGGTGTGCTGGTCGCCGCCGAGGTAGACGTTGCGGACGAGCTGCATCGTGATCGTCGAGCCGCCCTGCAGCGCCGCTCCGTGGGCCAGGTCCTTGATGGCCGCGCGGAAGATGCCGGCCACGTCGACGCCGTCGTGCTTGTAGAAGCGCTGGTCCTCGATCGCCACGGTGGCGTTCTTGAGGCTGGCCGGTATTTCACTCCAGCCGACCGGGCTTCGCAGCTGATCGGCCTGGATGAAGCCGAGGCGTTCCCCGTTGGAGGCGAACACCTGGGAGGAGCCGCCGGTGATGATCGCTCGAAGCGAGCTCTCGCTCGGCGCTTCGTCGGCGACCTGGACGACGTAGGCGACGGCTGCCACGGCGCCGATGATCAGTGCCGCCGCCAGCAGAGATGCGCCGACCACCAGCGCCCGCGCGCCGCCGCCGCGTCCGTGCCTGCGCCTGCGCCTGCGCCTGCGCTGTCGTGCTTGCCGAGACATCTCTACAGCTTCGACATTACCGTGCCGCGTTGTGATCTCCTGCACCTCTCTCATCGCGCCTTGTCTAGGCTCGGTGGCACGCGCCATGAACCCTGACACCGCCGAGCTGACCATTCTCGACGCGACCGGCGAGCTCGCCGTGGCGCTCGAGCCCCGCATCGCTCCCGGCGTACGACGCTCGAGTGGATGGTGGGCGCGCCTGCGCGCCGACCCCGCCCGCATGAGCGCCGTGCGCGACAGCGTCGGCGCGCTGTGGCGCTCGCGCCTGCTGATCTGGGGCGGGGCGCTCGCGACGATCCTCGCGTTCGGCTTCGGGCCGGTCCGCGGCGCCTTCGACCCTCCCGGCGTGACCCGAGGGTTCGGCCGGCTGGGCGACCTCCTGGCGGCACCGGCCGCGCGCTGGGACTCCGCCTGGTACCTCGTCATTGCCCATTACGGCTACCGGCCGGACCTTGGCGTCTTCACGGCCCCGCGGACGGCCTTCTTTCCCCTGTATCCGCTCGGCCTGCGCGGGATCGCGTCGCTCGGAGTGGCTCCCGTGCTGGCCGGCGTCCTGCTGTCGCTCGGCGCGCTCGCGCTCGCGCTCTACGGCATCCATCGGCTGACGACGCTCGAGCTCGGGCCCCGCGCCGGTGAGTCGGCGCGCCTGGCGGTGCTGTTGACGGCCTTCGCGCCGATGGCCTTCTACCTGTCGAGCGTCTACTCGGAGTCGCTCTACCTGGCGCTGTCGGTCGGGCTGTTCTGGAGCGCCCGTCACGGCCGCTGGATGTACGTCGGCGTGCTCGGCGGCCTGGCGGCGGCGACGCGCAGCACGGGCCTCCTGCTCGCGCTGCCGGCGCTGATGATGTACCTGTACGGCCCGCGCGAGGATCGCCCGGTCGACTTCCTGCGCGACCACGCGGCCAGCCTGAGACCGCGCTACCGCGTGCGGGCCGATGTCCTGTGGTTGGCGCTGCTGCCGGCCGGAATCGTCCTCTACGGTGCGTACCTGGCCTTGGGCGGCGGCGATCCTCTGGCGCCGCTGCACGCCCAGGATGTGTGGGGCCGTCACTTCGCCGGGCCGTTCGTGGGCGTCTGGGACGGCCTCCTCGCCGCCGTCGACGGCGCCCGCCAGCTGCTGTCCTTCCAGAGCGCCCACGTCTACTTCCCGGCGGCCCCGGGCAGCCCCTCGGTCAGCGCCTGGCACAACCTCGTCCTGCTCGCCTTCCTGCTCGCCGCCGTGCCTGCGCTCGTCGGGGTCGTTCGCCGGCTGCCGCTCGCCTACGGCGCCTACGCCCTCGCGGCGCTCGTGCTCGCCCTGTCGTATCCGGTCGCCGCCCAGCCCCTCATGTCGCTGCCGCGCTTCCTGCTCGTGCTCTTCCCGCTGACCATCTGGCAGGCCGATTGGCTGGCCCGCCACCCAGGCGCGCGCCGGGCGCTGCTCGTGCTCTCGGCCGCCCTGCTCGTCGTGTTCGCCTCGCAGTTCGCGACCTGGCACTGGGTGGCCTAGGGAGATGGCCGAGATCGATACGGATCCTCGCGGCTCCTGGCCGGCGGCGATCGCCGACCCCCCCGCCACGGCGCAGCCGCCGGACCCGCCGGAGGGCGACCCGGCGCGCTCGCCGACGACCTCCTGGCGGCCGTGGACGGCGCCGGTCGCGCTCGTGGCAGGCGTCGTGCTGGCCGCCGTCGGCGGGGTCGTCATCGATCTGCCGGCCCTCGCCTTCGGTGTCAAGCTGACGAGCTCGCACACGCCGCCGGGCCTCGTCATCCTCGACACGGTCGTCCAGGACATCGCGTTCGTCCTCGCCGCCGTCTACTGCGCCCGGCTCGGCGGCCGCGTCGTGCGCTCGTGGCAGTTCGGCCTGCGCCGGCCGGGCGCCGGCTGGCCCTCGGCGGCGGGCATGATCCTGCTGCTGCTGGTCGGGTTCATCATCCTCAGCGTCCTCTGGACCGAAGCGGTCAGCCCGACCAAGGAGAAGCTGCTCGAACAGCTGGGCACGCACGAAGGGACGCTCCTGCTGCTGCTCAGCGCCGGCCTGACGTGCGTCGTCGCACCGATCTGCGAGGAGATGCTGTTTCGCGGCTACATCTTCACGGCCCTGCGCAACTGGCGCGGCACGCTGCCGGCGGCGACGATCACGGGGCTCCTGTTCGGAGGCGTCCACGTCGGATCGGCGCCCGTCCTTGACCTCGTGCCCCTCGCGCTGCTGGGCTTCGGCCTCTGCATGCTCTACCGCGCCACCGGCTCGCTCTACCCCTCCATCGTCGCCCACTCGATCAACAACTCTGTCGCCTTCGCGAGCCTCGAAGACTGGAGCTGGCAGATGCCGGTGCTGGTGATTGCGGCGCTCCTCGGCATCGGCGCGGTCGCGCTGGCCGCGCGACGCGTCGGGCTGATCGCGGCGCCCAGTCCCGTCCCCCGCCTGGGCGCATAGGATCCGCGGCGTGAGACGAGCCCGCCACCTACCCGCGGCGTGTGCGCTGTTGGCGTGCGTCATCGCCCCGACCATCGCCTCCGCGCAGACGTCGCCGAGCACTCCGGCGACGACACCGAGCGTCACGCCTGCGCCGGCGCCGCCGGTCCCGCCCGTGCCGGTGCTCCCGCCGGGCGCCGTCAGGTTGACACTCCAGCGCGTCGGCGGCAGTCCGCCGTTCGTGCTCGTCGGCGGGCGGATGGTCGTCCGGGGAGTGGTCACACCGTACGTCGGTGGCCAGACCGTCAAGGTGAGCTTCTACCGCGAAGGACGCAAGGTGGCTGTGAGACGGGTCAGCGTGCGCGCGCTCGGCACCGGCAGCGGCGAATTCCGACTCGGCTTCTCCAGCGCCGACGCCGGCCTCGTCCAAGCGCGGGTGGCCCATTACGCCTCGCCTCAGCAGGCCGCCTTCGCCGGGCGGGCGCCGGGCGTCCGGTTCGTCAACGCGAACCTCGGGCCGGGAGCGCGGGGCCAGTCGGTCCGCCTGCTGCAGTCCGAGCTGAACGTGCTCCACTACGCCGTCCCGCTAAGCGGCGTCTTCGACGAAGGCACGGGCCGGGCGCTCGTGGCCTACCGCAAGATGACGGGCCTCGAACGCGTCCCCTACGCGGGCCGGCAGGTCTTCCAGCTGCTCGCCCGCCGCGCCGGCTCGTTCCGCGTCCACTACGTCCACGACGGCCGCCACGTCGAGGCCAACCTGACCAGGCAGCTCCTCGCGGAGATCGAACCGGGCGGACGTGTGCGGACCATCTACACGCTCAGCTCGGGCAAGCCCTCGACCCCGACCGTCGTCGGGCGCTTCCAGGTCTACAGCAAGGAAGCCGGCGTCAACGCCAAGGGCATGGTCGACTCGAACTACTTCATCCGCGGCTACGCCATCCACGGCTATCCCGAAGTTCCGACCTACGCCGCCAGCCACGGCTGCCTGCGCGTGCCGATCCCCGACGCGCCGGCGATCTTCGCGTGGGTGCAGGATGGCACTCCGGTCGACGTCTACCACGAGGGCGGCGGCGGCAGCAACGAAGTACGCGGCAACGCCGGGCCGTAGCTCCGGCCGCCCCAGCACAGGCGGGCTCAGGCGCGGACGCGGACCATCCGGGCGAGGTAGCCCAGCATGAAGCCGTAGACGAACAGGGTCAGCAACAGCTCGACTATGCGGGTCGCCCATTCGCCCGAGGAGCTCGACACTATGCCGTCGAACGGCGAGGTCAGCTCTTTGGACGTTTCATCGAGCGCTTTGCGGACGTCGCTCTCGTGCGGCTTGGCGGTGGTGCCCGTGCCCGTTGCGCCGCTCGCGGAGCCGCCCTTCGACGCGCCCGTGACGAGCGCTTCGCGCTGCCCGGCCGAGGCGGTTTTGGTCCGGTTGACGGCGAACACCAGGAACGATGCAGCGACGATCACGCAGATGACGATCGAGGCGAGCCTGAGCACGCGAGCAAATACGGACACCACGATAGATTAGGTTGCTCGGTGGACGCCCCGGACACATATACGGCTCCGCCGTCCGCCGCGCGCGACCGACTCGTGGCCGAGCTGCGGGAGCACGCGCTCGTGCTGGGCGAGGTCACGCTGACGAGCGGCGCAGTCGCCCAGTACTACGTCGACGCCAAGCGCGCGATCCTGCTGCCGGCCGGATTCGCGGCGCTCGCGACCCTGATCGCGGCTCAGGCGGCCGAGTGGGGTGCGACGGCCGTCGGGGGCATGACGATGGGCGCCGACCCGGTGGCCTGCGCGGCGCTCGCCGGAGGCGCCAGGGCGAAGGCCTTCTTCGTCCGCAAGGACGCCAAGTCCCACGGACTGCAGCGTCGCATCGAGGGGCCGCCGCTGGACCCCGAGGATCGCTGCCTCGTGGTCGAGGACGTCGTCACGACCGGCGGCTCGACGCTGGCGGCGATCGAGGCTCTGCTGGCGGCCGGACACGAGATCTGCGGGGTCGTCAGCGTGCTCGACCGCCAGGCGGGCGCGGGGCCCGCGATCGCCCGCGCGGCGGGGGCGCCGTATCTCGCGCTGACGACGATCGATGACATCTACCCCGACCGACCCGACCGGGCGAGCGCCTAGCCGTGAGCGAACCGCCGACGGTCACGATCAGAGACGCGCAGCCCGATGACGTCGGCCTGCTCCTCGGCCTGTTCCTCGAGCTGGCCACGTACGAGCGACTCGAGCACCTGATGGAGGCGACCGAGGAGCGGATCGCGACGGCGCTGTTCGGCGAGCGGCCGGCCGCCGAGGCGTTGATCGCCGAGGTCGACGGACGCACGGCCGGCTACGCAGTCTTCTTTCCGACCTTCTCCACCTTCCTCGCGATCCAGGGCATGTGGCTTGAGGACCTCTTCGTGCGACCCGAGGAGCGCGGCGCAGGCGTCGGCAGGGCGCTGTTGGCCGCCGTCGCCTCGCGCACGCGCGAGCGCGGCGGCGAGCGACTGGAATGGTCGGCGCTCGACTGGAACGAGCTCGCGCTCGGCTTCTACCGGGGCATCGGCGCCCAGCAGATGAACGAGTGGATCACCCACCGCCTGGTCGGCGAGGAGCTGCGGAGTCTCGCCGGAGAGACGGCACCGGATTCCTCAGGCGAGCGCCGGTAGCCTTCTCTCGCCGCCCGCGCCCCGGACGGCACGGCGCCCTCGTAGTCCAATGGATAAGACGACCGCCTCCTAAGCGGTAGATCCAGGTTCGACTCCCGGCGGGGGCATCGTCAGAAAAGGCCTGCTAACGGCCACCATTGAGGCATCCCTTGATCCACCGCCCATGCGGCAGTTGATGAGAGTTGCTGCCCAAACGGGCTCAGCTCGACGGCGAAAGGAGCGCAGGCGACCTGTGACCCCGTGCGCCAACCGGCCGGGCTAGGCGATAGCGGCATAGAGGAGCGCCATCGTGAGAGTGCTGCTTTTCGCGCGATGCGGTAGTGACACCGCCGGCGTCGTTCAGTGCTGCTCTTCGTCCAGAGTGATCCCCCGGAGCCGCTGGCGACCGCTTCCGCTCCTGCTTGAGGGAGTGGTCGTTGCCTCAGCCACGAATGCGGAGGACCTGTCAACCTTCACCGGCCAGTTAGAGATGGCAAACCACGATCTGTCGTCGCCCTGCGTACGCCGGAAGACCTACAGCGGACGCAGCCGGACCGGCAGCGTCTTGTGCTGGTTGGCGAACGCGGACTCGACGTAGGTGCACTCGCCGGCGATCTGGATCTCGGGATAGCGCTTGAGCGTCTCCTCGATCAGGATCCGCAGCTCCAGGCGGGCGAGCGCCGTGCCCAGGCAGAAGTGCCGGCCGCCCGCTCCGAACGCCTGGTGCTCGGCCTTGCGACGCAGATCAAAGCGATCGGGGTCCTGGAAGCGCGTCTCGTCACGGTTGGACGACGGGTACCACATGACCAGCTTCTCACCCTCGCGGATGCGCTGCCCGTGCAGCTCGGTGTCGCGGGTGGCCGTGCGGGCGAAGTGCGCGAACGCGGGGAACATGCGCAGCGACTCCTCGACCGCCGCTGGTACCAGCGAGGGGTCCTCGAGCACCATCCGTCGCTGCTCGGGGTTCTCCATCAGCGCGCGCATGCCGCTGCAGTAGGTCGCCTTGGTGCTGTCGTTGCCGGCGGCCATCAGCAGCAGGAACCCCATCACGATCTCGTGGTCCTCGAGCCGCTCACCGTCGAGCTCGGCGTGCACGAGCACGCTCGTCAGGTCGTCGGTCGGCGCCGCGCGTCGTTCAGCGATCAGCTTGCCGCAGCGCGCGAACACCTCGGGCACCTCGCGCTCCATCACGCTCTGCGCTCCCTCGGGCGTCGCGTCCGGGTCGCCGGCGCCGACGATCGCGTTCATCAGGTTCGCCCACGCCTGGTCGTCCTCGGGGGCCAGGCCCATGAAGCTGCCGATCACCCGCGCCACCACCGGCTGGGCGATGTCGTTGACGAGATCGCAGGTTTCCCGGCCCTCGAGCCGGTCGAGCGCCTCGATCGTGATCGCCCGGATCGCGTCCTCGTGCTCGGCGATCCGCTTCGGCGTGAAGCCACGCTGAAACAGCGCCTTCAGCCGGTCGTGTTTGGGCGGGTCCATGCCGATGAACATCGCCTGCTGCATCTCCAACGACAGGCCTGCGTTGGACGCGGTGAAGCCGCCGACTTCCGAGGAGTAGGTCTGCCAGTCACGGCTGACCTCGAACACGTCCTCGGCGGTCGTCACCGACCAGAAGCCGTCTTCGTCGGGAAACTCGGCGATGCCGCTGGACCAGTGGACCGGGCACTCAGAGCGCAATCGCCGAAAGAGCTCAAGCGGCGGCCCCTGCTGGAAGTTGGCGCGGTCGGCGACGCCCAGCTCGTCAAGCGGTGTCTCCTCCTGGCTGGCAGTGCTCACGATGCCCCCTTCCCGTAGCCACGTTGTGGCGTCCTGTAGCGGAGCCTACTCCACATAACTCCCCCCGTCGCGCCCTGGGCCGAAAGGCGCTGCGTAGCCCTCGCAGAGCGTCAAGCTGACGTAGGGCCTTCAGTCGCCGCCGCCACAACACCACGCTCTCTAACCCTCCTGCCCGCTATCGCGCTTACAGCGGAGCGAGCGTATCGCTGGCTAAGGCCGAGACTTGCGCCTTGGACGAAAAGCAGCACTCGTGGCGCGCGACCTCGAGAGTTGTGCATCCGTGCGAAAGCGGTCATCCTCGCGGACGCGGATGAGGATCGCGGTCCTGCTTCCGCAACCTCAGATCCTTTGGGCAGCAAGACTCATTTGCTGCCCAAGCCCCGCCGTATCCCGCCATATCCGGCCTAATCTCGGCGGGCCGCACCGGTCCGAAAAGCGCCGCAAATACGCCCAAAACCGCGAGTTAGAGCCGAATCCTAGAATGACGCCAGAGCCG
>OUNO010004840.1_pt1 | contig 68592 bp, 48 predicted proteins | sample 1779811 | NCBI WGS metagenome assembly OUNO01 (sample SAMEA3914804, study PRJEB12502) | metagenome | biome: forest; material: soil | place: Canada | collected 2010-06-25 | depth 0.3 m
AAAAGGTGGGCCCGACCTTTTTAGACGTTGAAGCGGAAGTGCATGATGTCGCCGTCTTTAACCACGTATTCTTTACCTTCTACACGCATGAGGCCGGCATCTTTAATCTTCTGCTCGGACTTGTGAGCCATGAGGTCGTTGTAGTGGAAAACTTCAGCGCGGATGAAACCGCGTTCGAAGTCGGTGTGGATCACGCCTGCGGCTTGTGGAGCTTTCCAGCCTTTGTGGATGGTCCAGGCGCGAACTTCGACTTCACCTGCTGTGAAGTAAGTTTCGAGACCGAGGAGGTTGTAACCCGCGCGGATCACAGTAGACAGTCCTGCCTCTTTCATGCCGAGATCGGCGAGGAAGGAAGTTTTGTCAGCGGGTTCGAGTTCGGAAATTTCAGATTCGATTTTTCCGCAGATCGGTACCACTGGAGCGTTTTCTTTTTTCGCGTGCTCAACCACTTTTTTCACGTACTCGTTTGCGAATGGGTCTGAAATGGAATTTTCATCCACGTTTGCGATGTACATCACTGGCTTGATCGTCAGGAAGTGCATCTCGTAAACGATTTCGTTTTCTTCAGCAGTCAGTCCGCAAGCGCGAACGGTTTTACCCGAATCGAGCATCGGCTGGATGCGCTCGAGAACGTTTGCGAGAGCAGCGGCTTTCTTGTCGCCGGTTTTCGCTTCTTTTTGAGACCTTGGAAGTTTTTTAAGCAACGCTTCGAGGTCACAAAGGACGAGCTCGGTGTCGATCGTTTCGATGTCGCGAAGTGGATCCACGGATCCTTCAACGTGAACAATGTTGCCATCGTCAAAGCAGCGAACCACGTGTGCGATCGCGTCTGTCTCACGGATGTGACCGAGGAATTGGTTTCCGAGACCTTCACCCTTGGAAGCTCCACGAACGAGACCCGCGATGTCGACGAAAGTCATGACCGCTGGAATCAGTTTTTGCGGTGGAATGAATTTGGAAATGTCTTCGAGACGCGGATCCGGTACTTTTACGATCCCGGTGTTCGGTTCAATTGTACAAAAAGGATAGTTTGCTGCTTCAGCCTTCGCAGAAGTCAAAGCATTGAAGATGGTACTCTTTCCGACGTTCGGAAGACCGACGATTCCACACTGTAAGCTCATAGGCTTCTTTACTTATCGCGACCGGGGGTCTTCGGTCCATGAAATTTGTTCATGGCTTTGATGATTTCACCCTGCAAAATGAGGCGAATTCCGGCCTCTGCCTTCTCAAACAGGGGGACGAGCTCATCCCAATCGGTCTTCGGGATCTTTCCGAGCACGAAATCAGCAACTTCCATCCGGAGGTTCAAATTTCGCGGGTGGCCAATCCCGAGTCTAACCCGGTGATATGCCTGATTTAAGGCTCCAAGCGACTCATCAATCGACTTAAGCCCGTTGTGGCCGCCGTGACTTCCGCCTGTTTTGAAACGGATCTGGAGTGGGTCGATATCGAGTTCGTCGTGAATCACAATCACGTCCTCAGGCTTCAGTTTGTAGAACTGAAAGAAAGGGCCAACCGAACGACCCGAAAGATTCATGAAGGTCTGTGGCTTGATCAAGAGAACCTGTTCGCCCTCAATCGTAGTCTGATAGCAAACCGCCTGATTCTTAATGACCGGTCCCTGCGCACGCCATTTGTCGGCGAGATAATCCAAGCAGAGAAAACCGATATTGTGTCTGGTGGTTTCGTACTGAGGACCAGGGTTCCCCAAACCTACGATGAGTTTCATGTCGGCACCTTAGTCAAAGAGTGAACTTACGGAATCGTAATGGTGGATCCGGTAAATCGCTTCTGCGAGAAGTGGCGCAATCGAGAGCTGAACGATCTTCTTGCTCGATCTTGCCGCATCACTCAGCGGGATGGTGTCGGTGATAATCACCTGCTCGATTTTAGAATCATTGATTCTCTGAATCGCAGGACCGGAGAGAACTCCGTGACTTGCAGCCGCGTAAACCTTGAGTGCGCCGTGATCCATGACTGCGTTTGCAGCTTCGGTCAGGGTTCCAGCCGTATCAATCATGTCATCCACGATGAGAGCAACTTTACCTGCAACGTCCCCGATGATGTTCATCGCTTTTGCGACGTTCGGACCGGTACGGCGTTTGTCGATGATCGCTACCGAAGTGTTCAGGCGTTTTGCGAGACTTCTTGCTCGCTCAACCCCGCCCGCATCCGGGCTCACGATCACCATTTCTGTATTTGCTTTTTTAACACCCGGGAGAATCTGCTCTTCGATGTGCTTTTGCATCACGGGCATTGCATAAAGATTGTCGAACGGGATGTTGAAGAATCCTTGGATCTGACCGGCGTGAAGATCGACGGATACCACGCGGGTTGCGCCTGCAACGGTCAGAAGATCTGCCGTGAGTTTTGCGCTGATCGGAGTGCGGGGAGAAACTTTACGATCTTGTCTGGAGTAACCGTAGTAAGGGATCACGAGGTTGATCTCTTTAGCGCTTGCGCGTTTCAGAGCATCAACGATGATGAGCAATTCCATCAAGGTGTCGTTGACTGGAGCGCAGGTGCTTTGAACGACGTAAACTGCCCGTCCGCGGACGTTTTCTTTGATTTCGACGAAGATCTCGCCGTCACTGAAGCGGCGGGATTCCATCTTACCCAGGGGGCGGTCGAGCCGCTCGCTGATTTTTTGGGAAAGCTCGGGATTTGAATTGCCTGAAAGAAGGACCCAGTCGCGTTTCCGTTGCATAGTAAGTCTCCGCCTTTATAAGCAATTTTTAGCCTAAAACAAATGGTTGGGTCAAGACAAAACTCTTGAAATTACACCGTCATTATTTAGTAATGCAGCACGCGTTTCCTCGCAGGAAGTACCGCAAGTCTTCTGATTCCCTGCGCTTTTACTTCAGCCCGACTCGTCATTCAGCCGGAGTGGGTTTTGGAGCCACTGGAATGTTATTTGGAATCGGAACGATCGGTGCCGGAGCCTTTGGCTTCTTCCACACCTGGAACACGCTCTCGATTTCCATTCCGTGACGGAAACGATACCAGTAACGGTTCCTTAGAATCGCCATCACGTAGTCGCGGGTTTCCTTATAAGGAATCGATTCGATCCATTCAATCATTCCCCAGTCTTCACTCGCTTCCTTCCGCCACTTCGCCACCCGGTGAGGGCCGGCGTTGTAAGCGGCAAGCGCGTAAGGAGCGTTTCCTTCATAGATGTTCATGAGGCCTGCGAAATACTTCTCGCCGACGGCGATGTTTTGAACCGGATCACGAAGCGAAGAAAGGACGACATCCTTCTTGGTATCAATGGCAGTAAACGGCATGAGCTGCATGAGACCCAGAGCACCCGAACTCGAAAGAATGGATGCCTTGAAACCGGATTCCTGCTTCATGAGTGACATGACCAGAATCGGATCCACATTGTTGTTCTTTACCGATTCAGCCGAGATCTCATTCCAGTAACGATCCGGGAACAGAAGCCCTAAAAACTCCTGATTCAGGAATCCGCCGTAACGGCGCTGAATGAGTTCATTTGCGAGACGAAAGGAAACGAGGTTCTGATTCGTAACACTTGCGAACTTCATGAGATAAAGCAGGAAATCAGTGGAATAACTACGGGAACGAGTCATGGACTCAAGTTCAATTCCCACTTCTTCGTAGTCCTTGTGACTGAAAAGAGCCTTCGCACGCGCGAGGGTTTTCTCTTCGTTTGGATTCGGATTCAAGGCCTCGAGATCAATCACGATCGGAGTCTTTGAAACCCGGTCACGGAGATCGATCCCGATTCTTTCCGATGAAACGATCGCGTAGAAACTGAGTGGAACCTCATCAATGAGGGAAAGATAAAGATCTCGGGCTTCTTTCTTGTCGCCTTTTTTCTGGTGGGTTTCAGCCATCAGGAAAGTCGCACGGAAGCGAAGAATCGATTTCGGATAATCAGTGATGAATTGTTTCCCTGTTTTCAGAACGTCCGAGTCTTTTCCGGTGAGAAAAGCCTGAAGGACTTCCTGGAAAGCCTCTTCGTCCTTCTCCAACTTCTCGGAATAAGACTGAGTCAGACGGTCGCCGGAGGCCTCATTGGTGAAGCTTGGCTCGTAAGCCGGAAGTTCACGAAGGGCTTTCGTCTCAAGAGCGTTTTTCGGGAAAGCATCACTCACCCGCTTGGCCATCTGGAGACAGTTCTCGTCTTTCTTCTTTTTGTTCCGACTACAGACCGTGGCCAGGGCCTTCGAAGTTTCAGCCCGCCAGTAGTAAATCCATTTGTAGGTACTGAGTCCGCCCATCGCCCGCCAGAATGAATTCAGAGATGCTTCCCAGGCTTTCTTTTGGGAATATTTTTCGGCCCGTTTTAATTCAAGGGCGTAGAAAAGTTCGTCGAATTCACGATCGAGATTCTTGGTCGTCTCAACCATCTTCTGAGCGAGGACCTGTTTCTGGGCGTTTTCAAGAGTGGTCAGGTCGGAACCCTTGGAAAGGAGATCCTTCGCATGAAAATAGACGCTGTAATCCGGTGAAAGTGGAAGAAGGGGGAGCTTCTTTTCGACCCTCTTCCCCCCTGCCTTGGCCTTCACGGGCTTTGGGTTCTGAAACAGTGCGGCTAAACCCTGGGGGGTGGCATTTGCACTGATTGGGGATGAACAAAAAATCAGAATGGAAAAAAGTGGAAGAATTCCCGGTGATTTGAGCATTAAATTTAGTATAGACAACGAATTCTTTTTTGGTTACTTAAAATATTACGGCATTCAGGAGTAGCTCAGTGGTAGAGCAATCGGCTGTTAACCGATTGGTCGGGGGTTCGAATCCCTCCTCCTGAGCCATTATTTTTTGGGATTACATCAATTCATCACACCTCGGTCTTAATCCAAGTTTAGCGTTGGCCGTATTTACACCAATTAGAATCAACATCCAACCTGAGAAACCCCGGCTCAATCACTTCTGCTTTAACCGCAGTTCCATGAGTTGGGGTTTTTTCTTTTAAGCCTGTGAGTGCCGCGATTGCGGTTATTGATAGGGATTGAGAGTGGATTTGTAATCCACGCGCTGAGAAACCTTTAACTGGTTTGCGTAGAGTTTCTTACCGTCGATGAGAAGACCCATGCCGAACGCAAACAGAAACAATCCTGCGAAGATGGCGACTTTTTCGATTGAATAAGAATTTTCCATGGCCTTGGTCCTCTTCCCTTATCTTCTCACTAACCGTTATGGCTTTCGATCGGTAATGTTTTCCCAGTAGTCTCAGGAGTCGTTACAGGCTCGACTACTGGAGCCGGAGCCTGCGCAGGAACTGACGGTTCTGCGGTTGCAGGCGCGGGTCCTTTAACCGAAGCAGGTGCAGGTTCATTTCCTTTCACCTTCCACGGAATCGTATCTACATCGGGCATCAGGATCCGAACCATCACTCGTCTGTTCTTTGCGAGATTCTCGAGGTTCCAGGAACCGTCAAGATTCCGACTCTCTGCCAAGGGCTGAGTATCGGAGTAACCAATCGCAAGAAGGTTCCGGGCATCAAAGCCACCATCGATAAAAAGTCGGATGACCCGCGTCGCACGCGAGCTTGAAAGCTCCCAGTTGGAGGGAAATGCGCCACCCATCACCGGCTGCGAATCGGTATGACCCTCAACCACGATTTTGTAGCTCTTACCCAATTGGGTTTGCTTGGCCATGAGGCCGCTAATGAATTTAGCTAAAATCCCACGCCCCTGATCCGACATCTCGGCGCTCAGACTATCGAAGAAAAGAGTGGATTGAAAAGCAACCGAGACACTGACTCCGTCGCTCGTCGTGAGCACTTCTTTCGAAACGCCCGCTTCCTGAACCACCTGATTAATGAATTTTCCGAGATCTTCAGTGGGCGATTCGTACTTCGAGTTGAAGTGCTTCGCCATTTCCTTTTTCACGTGTTCAAATTCAGGCACGTTGATCTTCGACATGCTGAACATCATGATGTAGAAAACGCAAAGAAGGGTCATCATGTCCGCGTAACTGATCAACCAGTTGGATTCGTCGTGCTCTTTTCCAAAGCGACGGCGTCTCTCCACCTCGACCTTTACGGGGGACTCCTCTTCTGTTTTCTTCCGGAGGATTGACATGAATCAGGCCGCCTTTTTCCGTGCGACCCGTTCACCCGGCATGAGGAACGAATTCAGATTTTCGCGCATGTACATCGGGCTGACCCGTTGTTTGAGCAAAACCGATCCTTCGATGATCATTTTACGAAGAGTGATTTCTTCTTCCGTCTTTTCAGACAAAGCTTCACCGATTGGAAGGAATACAAGGTTCGCAAGCGCGATCCCGTAAAGAGTTCCCACGAGGCCAATCGCCATTGCAGGACCGATCAGTTTTTCCGCACCTGGCTGGCCGATCTTCTGAAGAAGGGCGATCATCCCGAGTGTCGTTGCAAGGAGTCCGAAGGCCGGCGGATATTTGCCGATGGTCTTGAACATGTTTGCTTCGTGAAGATAATGAAATTCGATGGTTCTCAGGCGTTGATCCAGAACACTTCTGATTTCGCGTTCGGAGAGAACCCCTTCCACGACAAGCGTCACCGCTTCTTTCAGGAAGTCATTCTTGATTCCGGAAATCACATCCGAATTCGAAACCGAGCCCATTGAAACTTTTTTATTCAGTTCAAGCATCTGCTCGATTGTGCCTTGGTAATCGACCTTGTTTCGTCCCAGGAGACGAAGGAAGAATACCCGGAAGAGCGTCAGGAGCTTTGAAATTGGAAAACTAATCGCGGCCGCGGCAAGCGTTCCCCCGCAAACAATCACGAGACCGTGAAAGTTCAGGAAGAAGTTCATGTCCATTCCGGTTTCGTTTAAAGAAGCGGCTACGACTCCAAGTCCGATGATGATGCCAATCAAAGATGACGGATTCATGTGCCTACCCTTCTCATTTCAGAGACTTCATTCGCTTGTCCGAACTCCTGACCAAAGATCCGGTCATTGACTTCAGAGATGTTGATCTGTCCGTTGCCCACGAGGAATTTCAAGCGGTTCAGGATTTTTCTTTCCACTGCCGCATAAGTCTCGCGGCCAACCGATTCTGCGATATCGAGTTCGTCATTCAGGTCGCCTGCGAGATCTGCCGGAACTTTGTTCATCACGGCAGTTTTCACATCAGGATTGCAACCCTTCAGGAATTGAACGAGTTCGTCGTGCTTGATGTGGGTCACCACTTCGGTCATCTGCTGTTCGCGGATGAAACGAAGAGTCTCCACACTCACCAGTTTCGCTTTAAGATTAGTGAGCGCATCCGGTCCAGCGGAGCTCGTGAGTTCTTGCACGATGGTACGCTGGGTCTGGAGGTCCGACTTCTCGAGGAAGGAGACGAGAACATCAGTTCCCGGCAAGGCTTCCGTATTGAGTTTCGGGTTCTCCGCTTTTTTGCGTCTCAAAGCAGTGGACACGTTCATGATGTAGTTTCTTGGCAAGTGATCGATGCGGGAAAGCTCGCTCATGAGTTTCACGCGGGTGCCTTCGTCGTTGGCATTGAAGACCACCTGGCGTTTCTTCTGATCACACTGGGTCAATACAATTGCCTTCACGGTATTGGACTCGTTCTTGATCATTTCAATGATCTGAGGTGCATCCATCTCGACCAGGAAATCGAAGAGTGCGGCAGAACGACTGCTGTGAACCTGCATTTTTGCGGTCACGGTGCGGTTGTGAAGTTTTTTGAGAAGCATGAGGCGCTCCTCTTCACTGATCTCAAACGTATTGTGAGCGTAGAAATCCATGAGTTCAGTCACATCGGACTGAAGACTTGGGTCACGTAAAAGGTCCATCACGACTGTTTCGCCAAAGACTTCGAGATAATGAGCGGTGGTTTCCACTCCTTCTTCGGTGAGAACACTGCTGAATACGTGTTTCGCCACTTTCGGTTGTTCGGAGAAGATATTGGTCAGATCATTAAACAAGCGATCCGCTTCAATCCGGCGTGCGAACATCGCAGCTTTTTCTTCGCTCATGCCGGAAGTCGCACCTGCATGGCTACCCGGAGGGGAAGGCATGTCAGCTGGAGTATCGGATTGACTCCGTCTGGAAGGCATTGCAGTTGCAATCTGTCTTCTGAATGCGATGACAACAAGAGTTGCAAGAAGCGCTAAAATAATCGCGGACAGCACGATTCCGTAAAGCTTGAACTTCTCAAGCACTGCTTGAACCGCATCACCATTTTCAACCCGTTCGATTTTCTCGTAGTGCTCAAACTTCTGTTGCTTGCTGCTCGTGTCGTTGTTTGCACTCGTGTTGGTGGTGTTATTGCTGTTCGTAGTGGTTTTTGAATCTGTAAGGGCGTTGGTATTCGTATCCTTGCGATTAATCGCTTCCTGACGCTGATCCGTATTCGAATTTGAGTTCGAATTTGTCGTCTTGGAATCCGTGTTTACGCCATCTTTTCCAACATATTGGCCAAGGATTCCGCCTTTGAAGTTTGCGTAGTTCGCATCACCCGGTTTCGGGAACTTCATGTTCTGGGTCTGGATCTCAGAGTTTTTGTAAGCAGAAACCTTCAGTTTCGCCATCTCTTCGACACCGGAGATTTCCGCCGGAGTCATGCTTTGATCCGTGATAATCGTCGCTTTCACGCCCCGTACACGAATTGCAGCCGGACCGTCTTGAAAATAAGACTGGCTCTGAGAATAGTCGATATCTTCAGGATTGATCACTTCACTCTGAACCGAGAAATCACCCATCATGCAGGTGTTCGGGCAGAACTGACTGATCATGCTCTGAAGAGAAGCCTTGATGTCGCGGGTAACGCGATCTCTCAGATCCGCCACGCGATAATTCGAGGATGCTGGCTGAGGGAATTTAGTGATTTTGGTCTCCACCTGTACCGGGAAATTCAATGCTTCGAGGTGTTCTTTCAGGAGGTCTAGAATCTTCTGGCGAGTCTGGTCGCCAAGATTTTCATCGATGAGAAGTTTTAATTTTCCGGATGCTGGAGCGAGGGTGGCTTTTCCGCCGCCTTCTTCAAAGCCCGGGGTGGTGATGTCGTCAACGGCGAGATCCACTTCGGTATCGATGTGAATCACCTGACATTGTTCGCGGCAATACTGATTGAGAATCGGTTCGACAACCTGTCTGACCTGTTGCTCGCCCTGCTTCTTCACTTCCAAAGTGGAAGGAGCGGCCAGAGCCACGCTGCTGATTAATGAAATAAGTGCAGAGACCATCATAGCCATCACTACTTCCCTTCCCGTCGGTCGACCAGTTTTTTCAAGGTCAAACGGTGCGGCTCGAACTCAAGCGCCTGTTTCCAGGACTTGACGGCGAGATCCGGATACCCCATGCGATCAAGAAGAGTTCCACGCATCTCGAACAAACGTCCGCTGGTTGGATACTCCTTGATCAGGTGATCGGTTTCGATCAACGCTGCTTCGAAACGTCCGTTCCGGAACAGTTGTTTGATCACATCTACTTTTGCCAGATAGCTCTCGTCCATGTTCGGCATTTCATCCGAAGGCTGGAGGCCAAGCTGGCTTTCAATTTCATGTTTTCTTGCGTCTGCTGCCGGATCACTTCCATTGTTGAAGGTGGATGCGATTTCACGGTCTGCGACGGTCGGTTTGTGCTGAATGTATTGGTAATCCACGCCATCCGGGCCCACTTGGGCGCCAGTCGGGGTCGCGTCGGATGCGTACTTCTGATTCATCGGAACCTGAAGTTCCGAGTTCTGGTCTTCTGGCATTGAAATTTCAACAGAACGATCGCCCTTTTTAGAGCGAAGAGTGATGTCATTGGAACGGTTGTTGTTCTTGGCTGCGTAATCACTGAACGGATTCTCGATCATTTGAGAATTGTCCTGAGCCGGTTGCTCGGAAGCACAGGCAGTCAGCGCGAGAAGAGCGATCATGCTTGATCTAAAAAAGGAATCCGACACCGATGCCTCCTTCCACACCGCTCAATGGAGCAGTCTTTGAAGTTGAAACCACCAAGGTCGCCTTGGGGCGATACCCGACGAACGTCGTCACCGACCAGTGACGCGCGAGACGCCACTCGTATCCACCGCGAATCAGTCCGCCGAGGAATCCGGAAGCGTAAGTTCCGCCGATCCCGCCGTAAATCAAACCGCGGGCCTTGTTATAATTTTCTTCGTTTCCAAACAGACTCCACGCATGCACGAAAAGGAGCGTGAGGTTGAAGCCGGTATAAATATTGTTTTTGTCGTCCTTCGCGCCCGGCTGGCCAGTGAGAGCGCCGATGTCGGAGTAGTAATTCATTTCAAATCCGACTTCCTTCTGGCGGTTGTCATAACGTTCCGTCATGCGGAAACCGAAACCAAGGCAGCTCGCGTAACCACTTCCCGCTTTGGGAGCCATCACCGTGTAGAGAGTTGGCTTCACGAGAATGGTCGGTTGGTACTCCATGCGAGTCTTCGCTTCTTCAAGATCCTGATAGTCCACTCCGCGACGTTGAGCGGAAGCGCGAGTACTCTCGGAATTGTAGCTGCGTGCCCAGAGGGTTCCGCCAGTATCCGCATCCGTGATCTGAATCGAGAGCATCATTCCGGTTGGTTGATACGCGAAAGCGATATCCATGAAATTCTGGATCCCGCTCATCTTGGCAATTCGTTGAAGTTCGACGGAGTCCGCCTCACCCGAAGTGATCACCATTTTTTCACCCTGAAGAGTGGCTTTCCGGGAACGGCAAGCCACGCAGTGAACGATGCGGGTTTTTGAATTTTTCAAAATTCTTTCAGTCACGAGAAGTTCGAGGTGTGACTTGAACGATGCAGGAATGTTTTCACTCGTGACCACGTTTCTGATCGCGAGGTCTTTCAAACCGATGACCTGCCCTGATTTCAAATCGTACTCAAAATCAGCGAGAACTTCGTCGAGAACCGAATAAAAGTTGCGTGAACCGGAAACAGTTTCCGGAGCATTTTGCGTGAACTCAGGCGCCGGATCATCAGCACGCGCGGGGGTCGAAAAGGTGAAAAGCAAAATGAGCAAAACCACACTCAGCGGATTCGGGGCAATTTTGATTTTGCGAAACAGAGAGTTCATCACCTGACGGATCGGTGAAATGACCTTAATCCTTGAAATTATTTGAGGTATTTCCCTTCGGCTCAAGTTTTTCAAAATTTTGACGATAGGTATGAAGATGGTACGTGGAAAAAACCTCAAGAATTCTCTGAGCCTGTTCGGTTTCGCCAGTTTACTGGCGTTATCCGCCTGTTCCACGACTGCGGTGGTCGAGGAAAAGGACGCATTGCCGGTCGTGCCTTCTTACGTCAAAGTTCCCCATCCGGCGGGTTTTGACCTTGCCGATCTGAAGGCCATTTTCTTAAGCCCGCTTGCCCCGAGAGGTGCTTTGGGTGAGTTCGCGGACACCTGCGATGACGAGTTTAAAAAGCTTCTCATCATGACCCCGAACCGCGAAGACATCAAGAAGGCCGCACTCGAACTCGTGACCCAGGATCCGGAACGGATGCACTGGTGTTTCTATTCTAAAATTTCAAGACTGCAGGACACCCTGCAAACCGATGCGACGTGGTCTGTTCGTCAGAAGCGGGTTCTCGAAAGTTTCGAGTTCCTCTCGCCCATTGCGAACGCGTTCCTCGATTCGTTTCATGACTCCCGTTATTTCCGCTGGGCAGCTCAGTATTACTCCCGCATCTCGGAATGGGTGTTCTTCAAAAAACTTCAACCCACAGCCGAAAACACGCTGCTTTTGACGGATCATTCAAGAAGCGATCTCGAGCCGTGGGTGCAGGTTCAGGATCCTTCCCAAAAACGTTCTCAATCTGTTTTTGCAAAATACGGAATCAGCTTTCAGCCCAGTGTCGCAGGCGCAATGAATCCGTTTGAAGATACGAATAAGACTCCGGGCAAGCCTGAAGTGGAAACCCGAATCCCTGCTTCAGTTCCAGCAGAAGCGCCGAAATCCGCACCGGTGCCTTCACAGGATTCGGGCGTGATTCCATTCCCGGAAGTCAAAGACCTCCAGACTAACTGATTTTTACTTACTTTCGAGCCAGACTTTGCCGCCTGGAGAGTTCAGGTTTTTCCACATCATGGATTCAACCGGCTCCGGAGCACGAGTGTTGTATTTGGCGTTGGCCTTGTTGTTGTACTTCGTGCGGACTTCGCCCTCGACCACGAAATAAATGAGCTGTCCGATTGGCATTCCGGCGTAAACGCGTACCGGTTTGCGAACCGAGATTTCCAGCGTCCAGAAATTGCAGAAACCCACGTCGCCTTTTCCGGCAGTTGCGTGGATGTCGATTCCAAGACGACCCGTGCTCGACTTTCCTTCAAGGAAAGGAACATGAGAGTGAGTTTCAGTGTATTCAAGGGTTACACCGAGATAGAAAATGTTTGGTTCAAGAACGAAGCCTTCAGCCGGAATTTCAAACTTCCGGATCTGATTGTGTTTCTTGGCGTCGAGTTCTTCGTCGACATAAAGGGCGAGAGTTTTTCCAAGGTGCACGTCGTAACTGTTGGTCCCCATACACTCGGGGTGGAAAGGTTCGATCTTGATCGCTCCCTTTTCCATCTCTTTCAAGATTTCGACATCAGATAAAATCATGAGGCACTCCTTAGGTTCGGAGTGTAGCGAGCGGAGACTGAAATTTAAAGGAAATTACTTCAAATCAAAGGGATTCATGCCGTCAGTGACGGTTTTACCCAGATTGCGTTCCGCGATATTGAGGCGGATGGAACAGCTGTACTGATCAGCCCGCTCACCGTCCCCGTCGCGAGTGATGTGGTAGCAGAAGGAAGCGTCCCCCTTCATGCTCAGGTATTTGACTTCGCCCTTGGTTTTCCCACTCCAGTCGCCCGGAGTACTCTCTTCCTTAATCGCTTCATAAAGGTCCTTTGCGCTGTCGCCATCGCAAATGATCGCGAGATACCGGAAAAAACGGCCATTCCCGTCAGACATCTCGGGAACCTGATAAATTGGATTCGGTTTCGCGAAGGCTGATTTCAAACAGCCCTTCACTTCGGCACCGCCCGCAAAAGCGAGGCTTGGAGCCAGGAGTACACTTAAGGTCACCATGATTTTCCAACCAGAGTACGAGTTCATCACTCCTCTCCTCGGTGTGTGTCTGAAAATACTTGAAGAAACCTGCGGGCTCAAGCCGGAAACAACCGGGCAAGAGTCGAGGCACGGGAATAAGTAAGCGTTTTGCTTATGGTTTGCTTGGATCGCAGTCCGGCTCACCGGATGGAGCGGTCGTGCCGTAAACGGAGCCGTTTACAGAAATCCAACCTTGCGGATGATCTGGTTCGCGAGTGCCTGGATTGCAGTGAGTCCAGTGAATGAAACCTTTTACGCCATCCATGCCTTGTTTCAGGAAATCTCCGCAGACTGCTACGTTCGCACCGGGAGCGATCCCTTGAACTGCGCCGAAGTCGCTTTGATGGATGATTTCGATATCGCTTTTGCCATCACCATTCAGATCAACAAGGAAGTGAGCGTGGCCGGTTTGATCCGGAAGACGTTTCACTACTACACCGGTCACCATCGCACGGTGCCAGCCGCTTCCACTTAACAGCCACTGGAGAACATCGCTGTTATTCACGGCAACGACGGTTTTACGGTCGTCGTCGTAGCAGGCAGGAAGTGCAAAAGACTTCGAGGACAGGGACATGAGGTTTACGAGACCAATCAAAGCCAACCCGCAGAAACGATTTAATTTCATGCGGTCGACCGTACTTTCCGGGGGGCCGAAACTCAATCAAAAATGAGTGCGTTCGACGCATCCAGACGAAATCCTGACAAAGGCTACTTTACGACGAAGTTCAAGATCTTGTTCGGAACGTAGATCACTTTCGCAATCTGCTTTCCTTCCAAGAACTTAGCGACGGATTCCGTATTCTTCGCCATCTCTTCGAGGGAGGCTTGCTGGGTTCCCGGTTCCACCACGAGTGTTCCACGAAGCTTCCCTAATACCTGGACTGCGATCGTAACGGAATCCGCTTTCACGAGTTCCGGATTGTAAGCAGGCCAGGGAGCAACAGAGAGAGATCCTTTTTCACCGATTGCTTCCCAAAGCTCTTCTCCAAGGTGTGGAGAGAACGGAGCGAGCAACTGAGTGAAGATCTTCATCGCCGCTTTCGGAGTCTGTTCCTTGCTCGTGAAGTGATTCACAAACACCATCATCTGGGAGATGGCCGTATTGAAACGAAGTCCTTCGATGTCTTCCGTGACTTTCTTGATCGTCAGGTGAAGCATTTTTTCATCTTCCGGAGTCATCGCCACATCCGCCACTTTCAACGTGTCAGGACCGGTTTCTTTTCCATCGATGAAGAACAAACGGTAAGCGCGGTTCAGGAAGCGGTAACTTCCTTCGATTGCAGTGGTCGACCAGGGTTTGTCTTTTTCAAGAGGTCCCATGAACATTTCGTAAACGCGAAGAGTGTCGGCGCCGAAATCTTTAACCACATCATCCGGGTTAATCACGTTTCCGCGGGACTTCGACATCTTCTCGCCGTCTTCACCGAGAATCATTCCCTGGTGAACGAGCTTTTGAAACGGTTCATCGTGAGAGACGAGACCGCAATCAAAGAGAACCTTCATCCAGAAACGGGAGTACAGAAGGTGTCCGACTGCGTGTTCATCACCACCGAGATACAAATCGACTGGCATCCAGTATTTTTCAGCCGCTGGATCCACGAACTCCTTGTCGTTGTGTGGATCGCAATAACGAAGGAAGTACCAGGAAGATCCTGCGGAGCCCGGCATGGTGTCCGTTTCGCGGATATAAACTTCACCGGTCTTCGGATCTTTTACTTCACGCCAGGAGGTGATTCCCGCAAGCGGGCTCTCACCGGTTCCGGTTGGCTCGTAACTTTGAACGTCTGGAAGAGTGACGGGAAGTTCGTTGTCTTTCAGTGCAATGACTTTTCCGTTTTTGTCTTTCACGAGTGGAAACGGCTCACCCCAGTAACGCTGGCGGGAGAACAACCAGTCGCGGAGTTTGTACTTGATCGTCTTCTGACCGAGTTTTTCCTTCTCAGCCCATTCCAGTACTTTCAGAGTCGCATCCGCAGTCTTAAGACCGTTGATGAAGCCTGAATTCACGGCAACCCCGTCACCTGCGAAGCATTCGCCTTCTTTTCCGCCTTGAACCACTGTTGTGATTGGAAGATTGAACTTCGTCGCAAACTCGTGGTCGCGTTCATCGTGCGCAGGAACGGCCATCACGGCACCGGTTCCGTAAGACATCATCACGTAGTCAGAAATCCAGACCGGTACTTTTTCATTGTTCACGGGATTGATCGCATACGCGCCAGTGAAACAGCCGGTTTTTTCTTTGGAAGCGTCCTGACGAGCGATCTCCGACTTTTGAGATGCTTCGAGCTGATACGCCTTGATCGCGTCTTTTTGAGCCGCAGTCGTGATTTCATTCACCAGCGGGTGCTCGGGAGCAAGCGCCATGTAAGAAACGCCCCAGAGTGTGTCTGGACGAGTGGTGAAGATTTCAAAAATTTTAGCGCCACCTTCCAGTTTGAAATGAAGCTGGAGACCGACACTCTTGCCGATCCAGTTACGCTGAAGTTCTTTCGTGCTTTCAGGCCAGTCGAGTTTATCGAGGCCTTGAAGAAGCTTCTCCGCGTAATCCGTGATCTTGAGCATCCACTGCTTCATCGGAAGACGGTAAACCGGATGGCCACCGCGCTCTGATTTTCCATCGACCACTTCTTCGTTCGCGAGAACGGTTTTCAGCTCAGGACACCAGTTCACCGGAACTTCGTTCTGATACGCGAGTCCTTTTTCGTGGAGCTTGAGAAAGATCCACTGGGTCCAGTGGTAGTACTTTGGATCACAGGTGGAGATCTCACGACTCCAGTCGAAACTGAAACCGAGTGAAGAAAGCTGACGTCTGAAATTTTCAACTGCATTTGCAGTCGTCTTCGCCGGATGCACTCCGGTCTTGATTGCAAATTGTTCTGCTGGAAGACCAAACGCGTCCCATCCCATCGGGTGAAGCACGTTAAATCCCTTCGCGCGCTTGTAACGGGCGAGGATGTCAGTCGCAGTATACCCTTCCGGGTGACCCACGTGAAGACCGGTGCTGGACGGATACGGGAACATGTCGAGCACGTAGTATTTCGGCTTCGTGGATTTGTCTTCGGTTTTGAAGGTCTGGTTCTTGTCCCAGAATTTCTGCCACTTGGGTTCGATCTGACTCGGTTGGTATGCCATGCCCCTCAGGGTAGCAGATGACGTGCTTAAACGTCCACGATCAAAGGCACAACAGTCGGCTTTTTGCCGGTATTTCGCTCAAGGAAGCGACGAACCGCAAGACGGATGTTCTCGGCGAGATCATCCGGAATCGGCCCATGCTTCAGCTCCTGCTTGTAACGTTGAATTTCCGATTCAACGATCTTCACGGATTCTTCAATGAGGAATCCTTCGAGCTTTTCATTCACGAGGCCCTTTGCGAGCACCTCGGGTTTGGTCAGGATGCGGCCGGATTCCTTTTCACGAGCCAGAAGACAGAAGACCACACCCATTTCACCGAGGCGTCTGCGGTCCCGGAGGAGGTCTTTGGTGATCTCGTTCCCTTCTCGGCCATCGACGAGGACGCGGAGTTCAGTGATTTCGTCGACGATCTCAATCGAGTCTTTGGTCAGCTCGACGATCTCGCCGTTTTTCACGACCGCGATATTCTGGGTTTCCACTCCGGTCTCGGACGCGAGTTCCGCGTGAAGAACCAAGTGGCGATACTCACCGTGAACCGGGATGAAGAATTTAGGTTTGATCGTCTCGAGAACTTTTTTCAGTTCCGGGCGAGTCGCGTGCCCGGTCGTGTGGCAATCCTCGATCGCATCATAGAGAATCTCTGCGCCCGTCTTGAACAGTTCGTTAATGAGTTTGCTGATGGAAACTTCGTTCCCCGGAATCTGGCTTGAGCTGAAGATCACGAGATCGTTATCCTGAAGCTTCACGTGCGCGTGTTCATCATGCGCGATCCGGTTCAAGGCAGAGCGAGGCTCTCCCTGACAACCAGTGGAGAGAACCACGACCTTGTTCCTGTCGTACTGTCTCATTTCTTCAATCGGAATGAAGAGGGACTTATCCACTCCAAGGGCTCCGTGCTCGTGAGCAAGGCGTACGTTCTGCTCCATGCTTCGACCCGTGAGGGCAACCTTCTTGCCCATTTTTTTAGCGAGTTGAAAGAAGTTCGCCATGCGCCCGACATTCGAGGAGAACATCGTGACGAGGATCATTCCCTCGGCCTTTTTAAAGAGTTCTTCCATGCGGATCGAGATATCAGAATCCAGAAGGGATGGATTATCCCGTTCAACGTTTGTGGAATCGGAAAGCAGGAGGTGAACTCCGTTCTCGCCCGCTTCCTGAAACATTTTCCAGGAAGAAACGTCACCGAAGTGCGGAGACGGATCGAGTTTGAAGTCACCGGTGTGAACAATTTTTCCGACCGGTGTATCAATGAAGAGCGCAAACGCATCGATGATACTGTGATTGACCGATGCCGGAGTGACTGAAATATCCCCGAAACTCGCCATTTGGCCGGGCTGGAGGACATTGAGTGGAACGATGTCTTCCACTCCTGCTTCCTTCAAGCGGTCGCGGATCATGAGGCTGGTAAAGTGCGAAGAGTAGATCGGCGCACGGATTCCGGATTTCAACGCGAAGGAAAGCGCTCCAATGTGATCTTCATGCCCGTGGGTCGCGAAGATCGCTCTGATCTTGTCTTTCTTTGCCAGGAGATGAGCGAAATTCGGAATCACGAACTGGACACCGAAGTTGTCGAGCTCCGAAAACATGAGCCCGCAATCAATCAGGATGGCGTTCTCCTGGGTCTCGATCAGCATGCAGTTCATACCGATTTCGCCAAGGCCGCCATACGGCGTGATGTGGACTTTACTCATGTGCTCTTCATTTCCAGAATTTTCTGTTTGATCATCGCGGAAAGCATTCCCGCCGCCGAATCCGTTTCTTCACCGACGATGATGTCGGCGTATTGTTTGGTCGGCTCAAGGTAAAGCTGGTGCATCGGTCTTACGGTATCGTAATACTGGCGAATGATGTCGTCCAAAGTCCGCGCGCGATCTTTCAAATCGCGGAACAAACGACGGATGAAACGAATGTCTGAATCGACGTGAAGATAAAACTTCAGATCAAAGAGATTACGGACTGATTCGTCCCAGAGAGAGAAGATCCCTTCCACGATGAGAATCTTGCACGGACCCACTACATGGGTCTTCGATGTTCTTCTTGAAACCTTGTAATCGTAAACCGGAGCTTCGACTTTTTTCCCGGCCTTCAGGATTTCAAGGTGTGAACGGAGCAACTCCCAGTCAAACGCGCCCGGATGGTCGAAGTTCGGCTCGTTGTTGATCTTGAGATCACTCGGTGGACGAGGAAGGTAATAGGAATCCTGATGAAGGACCGCGACCTTGGCGTCGTTAACCTGATTTAAAACTTTTTGCGTAAAGGTTGTCTTTCCAGAGCCTGAACCGCCTGCAATTCCGATGACGTAGATAGACATATTTATTGGGTCCCAGAGTACTGAAGCTTTCGAAACTCCTCAAGCGTAATCCCACCGAGGCGCACAGGATAATGAGCCGGAATTGATGCCTTATTTGACCAGATTGGACCCCGAAAGTGCGGATTCAGCACCCGGGTGGTCGTCTCATCCACGTGATATCGGGAGAGAATCTCCTTCATCGTCACCTCTTTCGGAAAACTGATGGTGATGAAGGTCGGAAGTTTCCCGTCGAGCTTGTGGCCGATATCGACCATCGCAAGAAATTCATAAAGGTAGTTCCGGGAGGCGAACTGGAAGTTTGGATCCTTGAACTCGCGCATGATCCGGACCGGGTCACGCGTCTTCAGCTTGGTGATCGCTTTTTGCACCAGTCCCGGCCCCTGGTGGTAAGCCATGACCGCAAGTCCCCAGCTCTGAAACGCATCGTGATTACGACGGAGGAAACGGGCGGCAGCACGGGTCGCCTTCAAGGGATCATAGCGTTCGTCAATTGCACTCGTTACTCTGAGATCCCGACTCGCGGTCTTCGGCATGAACTGCCAGATTCCGGTTGCGCCGACTTTGGACCTCGCTTCGCGATCAAAGGAGCTCTCCACAAAGGGGAGTCTGGCGAGTTCGGCTGGAACCCCTTCTTCGGCGAGGAGTTCTTCCATGCGGGGCAGATAGTTTCGGGAAATCTCATCTGCGATCACCAGTCGATCCCTGAGGCCCTGTTGAATGCGCGCGGAAAGTCCTTTTTTCAGTTCCTTCCTCGCCTTCGTTGCAAGCGTCTCTCCCGGATACACACCGTAAACGTGAAACAGATCGAGTGGATCATGAAGAACGAAGTCTTTAGTGGAGTAATCCCCGTAAACTTTTTTCCAAAATTCAACGCTGTGCTCGGAATCGGCATCAAGCGTGACTCCCAACTTTTGAAAGCGGTCGACTTGGGCTAGACTGGTAGCAGCCCAAATGAGACTAAAGACCACTATCGCGATTTTGACTTTGATTTTCGGGATCACTGTTTTCGCGTTCCTTTCTCAACAGGATAGTGGAAAAAACGAAATCCGAATACTGATCGATCGCGCCCCGAACACGCTTTCTGCGAGTCAAAATCCTGACATGACGGCGAGAAAGATTCTCCCTCTTTTAACCGAGTTTCACTACGTTCTGGAAGAGCATGACACGCTCGAGGATTTCACACTCAGTTCACCCGAGCCCGGCAAACCCAAGCTTCACTTCAAGCTCATGAAGGACGACCTCACCCGCTCCATCCTTTATCTGAGAGGCCGGGCCGATGTTCTCTTCAACACACTCTCCCTCACGAAGACCAACTGGATGAAAGCTCATGGCCATACCGTGCTTGCAGCCCAAGGGCATCACCTTGCGTTCCTCGGATTCAACTACAACGATTCCACTCTGAAGGATGTAAGAGTGAGACGAGCGATCGCGCTCACGCTTCCCCTGAAGGACTGGGTCGAATACAAGTTCATGAACTGGGTCACCCTGTATCCGGATGCGATTCAGAATCCGGATCTTGCGGAAGCAAACCGCCTGCTCGATGAAGCGGGATATCCAGTAAAAGAAGACGGTTACCGGTTCACACTCAAATACGTCACCACTCCGGTTCGCGAAGGAAACGAGATGGCTTATCTCAACCGCGAAGCGCTCCGGAAGATCGGGATTGAGGTGAAGATCAAGCTTCTGGAGAGCTCTCTCTTCTTCGCAAAACTTAAAAGCGGTGATTTCCAGCTCTTTGGTTCGGTCATGCTCAGAAACTCGGAACAGGATGCGGTGTCGGATTACCTGGCGAAGGGGAGTTCACGTAACTACTTCCACTACGAAAGTCCGGAACTACAAAAAAGACTGGAGAGCAATTCGAAGCTTTCCTGGGGTGAAGTCCGGGATCTGGTGCTCAGGGACATCCCGCTGGTTCCCCTCTACGAATGGAAACACGGCCTCGTGCTTTCCGACCGGATGATTTATCCGCCAAAAATCGAGGAAACGCTCGATGATTCATTTCGCTTTTTGACGCGTCTTCAAATAAAATAAAACCCATGCGGCGGGTTCTTTCCACTTCCAAACTTACGAAATCAGGCTCCCAGGTTTTACTCGATCCAAGCGAAGCAAAACACCTGACCTCTGTTCTGCGTCTCGGACCCGGGGATGAGATTGAAATTCTGGATGGCGAAGGGCTTCGCGCTCGCGCAAAACTCACTTTCCGTGAAAAATCCGTTCTGGCCGAACTCATCGAAAATCCATCAACCGATCCGAAGCTCTGCTCCCTGCCGATTCACCTTTGCATGAGCGTGCTCAAGGGCGACGCAATGGAATGGGTCGTGGAGAAGGCTGTCGAACTCGGTGTTCGCACCCTCACTCCGGTCGAAACTGAATTCACCGTGGTCAAAATTCACAAACGCGGAGCGGACTCCTTTCAAGAGCGCTGGCAGCGAATCGCAGATCAGGCGCTCAAGCAATGCGGGCGCCTCGATCGTATGCAAATTCTTGCTCCGGTTTCCTTCGAAGACATCCTTCAAAACCAGCACCCTCTTCTGTGGCTCGATGAGGCCTTGTCCGGCTCAAACGGAACCCCGGGAGAGCATCTCGTTGAAAAACTTAAAACCATTGAATCCACAAAGGATTTATCCCTTTTAATCGGTCCCGAAGGAGGCTTCAGCGCCACCGAGAAGAGCAGGCTTTTGCAATTGACCGGGGGCGGGAAACACGAGATAACCAGGGCCGGATTAGGCGCCCTCATTTTGAGAGCGGAAACAGCGGCCCTCCTCGGAATTTCACTTCTGGTCGGAAACCACTATGGAAAAAAGTAAAATTAAATTCCAGCCTCTGCACGACGGAATGGGTTTTCACCCTTTCTCGGACGGACTCCCTTACGCTCCCGAGAGCAAGGCGAAGTACCAAAACGGTGCCGGTGCAAACGTAGCCGGTCGTCCCCAGTTCGCAACTTCTGCAAGTGCTCTCACCGTTCAACCGAAAGCCGCGATCAAAACCGCACGCCAGCTTCAGGAACAAAAACCTTCTCTCGACGCACTTACGCAAATGACAGCACAGCGCCTCGCTCAGCAAGTCATCTCAAGTCGTCCGATGCCACAAGCTCAAGCCGCAAAACAGCAGCAGGCACAAGTGGCTCCGACGGTTCAATTCACGACCACCACCGATACAGGCCTCCTCCGTCGTCGTGCGTTTGCCTACCTCATGGACACCGTGATCCACGCAGGCTTCTGGCTCCTGACCAATCTGACCGCACTCTTCCTATTCAAGTTTCAGTTCGACTCCGACATCCTGAAGGACAACTCCACCGCTTTCATCCTGTTCTTCATCGCGTCCCAGTGGATGTTCGTCGCACTTCAGGAAGTGCTCTTTGAGAACTCGATCGGAAAAGTGTTCTTCAATCTCGAGTTCAAACACCATCACAAATCCCTTTTCATCCGTTCACTCGTATTCATGTGTGGTGCGCTTGCCTTCGGAACCGGTTTCCTTTACCGCCCTCAGGACAAGTTCGGTGTAATCCAACTGAAGAAAAAGTGATCCCCATGATTCAGAAGAAAATCCTGAACAGCAAAGACATCAAAACCTTCGTAGAGAAAAACAAGAAGAAGAAAGTTGTTTTCACGAACGGCTGCTTTGACATTCTTCACGCGGGCCATGTGACTTATCTCGAAAAAGCCCGCGCATTGGGCGACGTGCTGATCGTGGCTCTCAACACCGATGCTTCCACTCAGAGACTCAAGGGCCCCACCCGTCCGATCAACAAGCTTCAGGACCGCCTGAAGGTGATCGCGGCGCTCGAATCCGTAAGTTATGTGATTCCGTTTTCGGAAGACACTCCACTCAAGGTCATTCAGAAGATTCTTCCCGACGTACTCGTGAAGGGTGGCGACTACGATCCGAAGAAGATCGTGGGATACAAAGAAGTCACCGAAAATGGCGGAAAAGTGCTCGCCCTTTCATTCGTCAAAGGCAAAAGTACGACCGGGATCATCGCCCGGGCGAAAATCAAAAAGTAATCCTCTTTAAAAAGTAATTCTTCCTGTTTAAAACGATCCGTTTTGAAGCCGGTAGCTCGTGCCGTTACCGGTCGTGGTGTTTGCACCCAGGATCGCGTTCAACTGGGCAGTAGTACCGGTTTGATGATTGAAGTCGAGGCCGTAGGAAAATCCACTCATCGTGTTTCCACTGATCGTCCAGTTAGTCAGATACTGGCCATAGATTCCAGCCGATCCAAAGCTTCCCTGACTGCTTAAAGTATCGCCAATGGTGTTTCCGGTCACTGTCATTGAATCGAGTGCAGTACCCGATACACCGAGCACTCCGATTCCATTCAGTTCACTTCCCGAACGAATCGTACCTGAGTAGAACGTGATTGTATTATTTGAAATGGTTGAGCTTCCGCTCCCGATGAATTCGATTCCATATTCAAACGGCTGCGTTCCTGAGCTGCGGGTGAGAATCGTATTTCCCGACACCTGAAGACCAGTGGCCGTAGTTGTGGATCCGCATCCGCTGTAAGAACAGGAAAAAATACCGGTTCCGCAATTGGTAATCAGATTGCTCTGAATAATGGTTCCATTCGCATCGGCCCGGATTCCCCATCCACCTCCACCGAACTGATCTCCAGAGATCATGGTTCCATCAATGGTATTTCCAGAAACCGTGACCGGAGTACCTGCTGTCGGACTGTAAGCAACCGCGATCCCTTCGGCAGAAAACCCGCGAATCGTGTTGCCACTGTAAGTGGAATTCAATGCCTGTCCATAAATGAATCCATCCCCGCAGGATTTTGAAACACTTGAAGCGAGACTCGTGAGATTTCCGCAGCCGTTGTAAGTGTTGTTTGAAATCGTGACATTCACCGAATTTCCGTTCGGGTTATTATCATGCATCCAGATGCCTACATTTGGAACGGTGTTGGTGCTGGTGCCACTGTCGCGCCCCTGATCCATCACAAAAGCATTGTTCGAGAAAGCAAGGCCCGTCACTCCGGCAACCACAATGTGAACCGAGAAATCATTGAAGGAACAATCGGAAACAGTGATGTTCTGAATCTGATTTCCTCCGCCCCCTTCAAAATACAGACCCTGAGTACCCGTCGTCGTCACTCCGTGAGTATTCACGAATTTCAAACCTTTGATGTAACTGTTTCGCCATTTTCCCTGAATCATCAGCATGGACGTATTGAGTACGCTGCTCGTGAGAGTCGCCTGATTCCCGAGAAAATTCATCGAAAACGGCGTACCCCAGTTTGTTTCGCTCAACTGACCTGTGGCCACCAGGCGATACGTGCCCGGATCAAAAAAGACGGTTCCACTTCCAGCCGTCAGGGCCGCATTCATCGCGGATTGAATCGCCGCAGCGTCATCCGTCACCCCGTCCCCGGTTGCCCCATAAGAAGTAACCCGGTAATAAGTGGCATCGATTGGAATACCCGAAGCGGTGGCCTTCACGGAATTTCCATTTCCAACTCCGTTTGAAGCCGTAACCTGGAAGTATTGCATCGTTCCCGGAGAGAGGCTCGAAACCAGGACAGGTGAAGTCACGTTTTCCAAAGTGCTGGTATAGGTTCCTGCTGTGGTTCCGTATTTGAGTTGATATCCGGTCGCGCCCGGAACCGCGGGCCAGGAAATTTTAAGAGTATTCACGCCACTGATCGCGCTCGTGGCTGAAAAGTTTGCCATGGGCAAAGCAGACGCCTGGTTTGAACTCGATTGAGTCGCAAGTCCGGTCTTTGCGACGATTTGATAGTAGTAAGTCGTCCCGTTTGAAACACTCGTGTCATTGAAGGAAGTCGTGCCGAGATCACTTGCAATCGAAGTGTATCCTCCGACACTTGAAGTACTTCTCATTACATCATAAGTAATGCTTCCTTCAGCCGTGGAAGGAGTCCAGGCAAGACTCACGACGGACACTCCGGCATTCACGGTCAAACCAGGAGTGCTTAAAGTCACTGCGTTCGGCGCCAGACTTCCCGTACACGCACTGAAGAGCAGAAGGAGAGAAAGAACGAAAATTTTCTGAAAGACCTTCATCATTTTTAAACCCTCGGCGAAAATCGCCTTCAGCAATCAGGCGCGAGCTTGTTTTCGGAGACCGTATGCGGTCAGGTCGGTTCCAGCCATTTTTTCAGTACGATCGAGTTTGAATCCGTATTTTTCGTAGAAGCCCACGTTTCGGGGATTGTGAGTCAGGACATAGACTGGAAGTTTTGAGCGATCCGCTTCTTCAAAGCCGGGGGCGAGAAGTTTTCCACCCAGTCCCTGCCTTTGAACCGTTGAAGACGTTGCGATCACGTCGAGTACCCAGTGCGGAGTATTGAGTACGCTCTTTAAAAACTGCTTCTCATGATCACTGCATGCAATCATGCGTTTGAAAGCACCTGGTCCCATCTTGAAAGGTGCCATCGCAAAACCAGCCATCAGGAATTGAAGAATACTTGCTCCTGGATTCTGAGTCGAAGGAATCCACCAGGAATAGCCATGCACTTCTCCCTCGGTCATGAAGGCCCGAGAATAATTCTGCATGACTTTGAATTTGCGGAACGCACACCAGGTCAGGTATTCCTTCCGGGTTTTTGGATCCGGAAAGATATACTGGTACATCGGCTCATCTGAGAAGAGATCGGCGAAAATTCGGGTGCAGGCTTCGATCTGAGAAGGAGATGGCGGGCTCGATTCGATGATCTTCATACATTAAAAATCACACTATTGGGCGTTAGCCACAACTCAAGAATACAAAAAGCGGGTTATTTGACGTTGTATTTGATGTTTCGAAAGCCTCCATCCTCCCGAAAACAAAAAAGCCCCGGTGAAATTCACCGAGGCTTTTGAAATTTAACGCTGCCGCGCGACCAAAAGGTGCCGACCACCTATTTTTTGGTGTAAGGATTTGCCGGATCGAACCAAGCTACGGATTGAAGGGAAAGTCCGTAGACCATCCACGCGAAGAACATGGTTCCGCGAGGGATGTCCGCTTCAAAATAAGAGCGGAAAGCGGGGCTGAAGAGACAAGTGATGAATACCCAGCCAAATGCTCCCCAAGTCAGGCCCATGCCGAAAAGGTTTCCCTTGTGGTTCGTGCCGGTGAAATGAGCGTACACCATGCCAAGGAAACCGAAGAGGATGTAGAAGGCGATGATGCCGACTACGAGTCCGGATACGGAACCGTAAGCAAGAGCGTCTCTTCCGAGAATGGGAAGGGCTGCGATTTTGAATGGTTTTGCGAGGTCGTCACCGTTGATCGCACACATGAGCACTCCGAAGAGCTGCATCATGAGGCCGGCTAAGAAACCTGCGAGAACTCCGGCGCGAAGGCGTGCACCACGGAACTGAGTCCATAACGCAACTACGTTGTACTCCCCTTCAATGCTGTCCGGATTGAAATTACGATCTTTTAAGTTGTTCATAGATAGCCCCAATTTATCAAGAATCGCCTTGGGACGCTATTCTGAAATTCAGATTCTTACTTAACGCTGGCCGGAGCACGAGCACCGGTGTTAGCAGGTGCGGCATTTGCCGGAACTTGCGGAGCGGTCGCTGTATTCTGAGCAACGTTTCCGATTGTTGCAGGAGCGTTTTTCATCGCGGCCTGAACTCCCGGGCTTACACCCTGAGTAGTGGTGTTGGCAGTGGAAGGTTGAGTAACCGGTTCGCTGTTCGCCATGCGACCCTCTGGTTGATAATAGAGGTAGAAGCCTGCGTAGATCTTGTTTGGATCCTTGATCAACTGACGGTTGTTCTCCCAGAGTTTTTTCCACTTCTGGTTGGTTCCGTAAACTGATTTCGAGATCGTGCCGAGAGTATCACCGTGTTTGATCATGTAACGGTCACCGTTACGTTCGATCTGAACCATGCCTGCTCCGTTCAAAGTGAGCTGAGTTCCCGGAGGAACGTGGTTCGGGTCTTGAATCTTGTCGCGGTTTGCTTCGTAAATTTCTTTCCAACGATAGAGATCGCCGTAATTTTCAAACGCGATCTTCATCAGAGTGTCGCCACCCTTGACGCTGTAATGGACACCATCGCCAGCCATTCCAGTGCCTTTGGAATGTTTCGCCACGTGAGCAGCGCCTTTGGAATGTTTTTTACCTTTTTTGCCTTTTTTAGGCTTCGCATCCGCCCCACCCATGTCTGAGGATGGAGTGACAGCGGCTACATCAACTGGAGCCGGATCAACAGATGCCGGTGCAGTCGCGAGTGGATCCACGTTCGCAGCGTCAGTCATTGGAGCCTGCGCTACTTCGGAAGCCGGTGCGGTTCCCGCAGCGGTTGGATCAGTTGCCATCGGATCGCTTGCAGCTGCTGCCGCATTCGGCGCATCTGCGATTGGAGAAGAGTCCATTGCACCCGGTGCCGGAGCATCCTGAGGTGCGTTCAGTGCCGCCGCATCGAGTGCCGGGTCAGTGCCGCCTGCAGGAGGTTGTCCTGCTGAAGCAACTGCGTTCGCATCCGGAGCGGGTGCTGGAACTGGATCGGTTGTGGCTGCCGCCGCATCCGGTGATGGGTTTTGCACATCACTGACAGTTTCAGGTGGAGGCGCATCCTGACCTTCTTCCACTTGAGAAGAAGAACAAGCCGTGACTGCTACCATTGCAACAAACAAGGTGCAGATTTTGAGTTTTGAGAATTTTGAATAGTCCATAAATTGGCCTCCAAGACTCTCCTCGGTGATATTTTAACTAAACTTTAATCTTTACTTGCGAAAACAATAACCGGCGAAGACTTCATTGCGTTTGTGCTCCGCATCAAGCTTGTAGACTTTAAAGAAAATGAGTCCGGTTCGGTTTTTACGGATCCAGATTTCAGCCGGTGCACCGATGTCCTGATAGATCCCGAACTTGTTCTCGTTAATCCGGATGACGAGTGAATTGGACATGTGGGTCAGGTCAAAAACCTGACGTTTTTCGTTCGGAAGATTCTGGCTGTTCACCCATCCATTGTTCTTTCCAATGACGAGTCTTGGCTCAACCCGGTCTGTAGTTCCCGGAAACAGAGGACCGTAATCCGGATTCCCCTCGTATTGAACCATCATCTGCTTGATCACAAAATCGCCCATCGCAGTCGGATCAGCCGCCTTCACACTAAAACAACTGGTGTGGGGATTCGGTTCATCGAGGGAATCGAAGTCTGTCAGTTCCGCCGGGAAAGAAGCCATGTCGAAGTTTTCAGAAACAGTCTGGTATCTGTTTCTAAGACCGGCGCCAAAAAGAGCGTTTGATGGCCCCATCATTCCACCGGGATTCTGGCTGGTCACACTCGCATTCATCGGCGTTTTAACGTCGAGATCGTCCTGAAGATCATCCACCTGGCCGTCCTGCATCTGGGAAGACGGTGCGTGTCTTCTCGGCTGCGGAGTGGTGCATGCGGAGGCAAACGAAATCAAAGCGATCAAAGCCAGGATGATTCGAGAGTTCATATCTCCTTTAATTCTAAAGGAAGAGATCCTGCTGGTCGAGGGAATCGATCACCTGTTTGCAGATCTTTTCGAAATCGGCCGGATTGGCAACGAAGTCGAGCGCATCGCTCTCGATCACAAGCTTCTTGCCGATGCTGTAACCCGAGATCCATTCATCGTAAAAACGATTGAGATTCGCCAGGTAATCTTCTGGCATGTCCTGCTCGTAATCCCGTCCCCGCTTCTTGATCTGTTCCTTCAAGCGCGGAAGGGACTTTCTGAGATAGATCATGAGGCCGGGCGGTTGGAGCTGGCTCGTGATTACACGATAAACCTGAAGATAGTTCTCATAATCCCGCTTTTCCATCAGACCTTGTTCGAAAAGGTTCCGTGCGAAGATATTCGCGTCTTCGTAGATGGTGCGATCCTGAATCGCGGAGGAGGTCCCTGAGGTGATATCCTGATGTGACTTGACTCGATGGGTCATGAAATAGATCTGGAGCGGGAACGCCCAGCGCTTCATGTCGGTATAGAAGTCAGCAAGATACGGGTTATCGCTGACAGATTCGAAGTGCTTCTGCCAATTAAACCGTTCTGCGAGCATGTCAGTCAGAGTGGTCTTGCCTGTTCCGATGTTGCCCGCTACTGCGATGAAAATTTTTTCGTTACCCACTATCCCTCCATACGTCCCAGGGTGATCCGCTTGAAGTTAGGACGAGAGGATCACTTTTGTCTAGAGACATAAACACAGAAAGGCCTGAAAAAAAGAGGTTAACGCATGGCGACATATTTTCTTCGCACTTCAGCCTTGAAGATTCATTGACTTTCTTCTCTGATTCTTCTAGAAAAGGCCCTCGCTTTAACCGTAAGGAGTTTTACCTCTCATGAATCCAAAAACCTTTCTGCAGCTCAAGACCGAACTTCTCGATAAAAAAACCGTTCTGCTCGGACTCCAGTCCCAAAACAAGAAGCCGAATGCCGAGGAAGAAGCGTCATTGACGGATGCAGTTGATCGTTCGGATGTAGAGGAAGCATGGTTCACCAAAGAGCGCATGAGCCAGCACTGGAAACTCGAACTCATTCAGATCGAAGCGGCTCTCCACAAAATTGATAAAGGCACCCTCGGCATCTGCGAAGAGTGCGATGACGAAATTCCACTCAAACGCCTCCGCGTTCGTCCGGATGCAACCCTCTGCCTGAACTGTCAGGAAACCGCGGAAAAAGAATCAAGCGGCATCCGCCTTCAGGGCCCTAGTTCATTTCAATTGCTGCAATAAGGTCTCGTAGACGATGTAACCGATCCAGAAATACTGGGTCTGTTTCATCTCCTGCTCGAGAAGCGCATTGAACTGGTCTTTGTTTTTCAGATTCAGATTGATCTGCGCCAGATACTTTGCCCGGTCAGCATCAACCAGACTTCCATTTTGATAAATCCATAAAAGAGCGCTCGTCCAGGACGGGTGCTCTTTTATCATTTTCTTCGCGTAAGAAGCGAGCTCCACCGTCTTTTTTCCCTGCTTGAGCGCCCGGAACCAGAGGGTCATCGTCACTTCGTTTTCAAGTAGCGAAGCCTTCAGCGGAAGAAGCTCCTTGTACCAGTCCTGATCGTCATCCGGTTCCGCATCGAGTGCAATCTTCGCGCCGAACAGTTTCAACTGCATCGAAAACGGAGAATAGGTCTGGGCGAGTTTCAGGTGATTGGCCGCAGTCTCTTTCAATCCAAGAAGCAGTTCCACCTGAAGGAGGCGGGTCAGGATCAGCACCTGATTCGGCTCACGGGCAAGTGCCTGGTCCAGACGCTCTCTTGCTTCCTGAAACTTCGAGATGCTGATCAAGCGAATCGCATCATAATAGAGGTTCGAGGTTTCCTGATTAAAGAACAGGGTTCCGGCGAGATCGAGGATCGCGCGCGATTTCTCGTCCTTCCTCGTGTTGTAAAGTTTAAGGGCAAGCGAGAGGGCTTCCTGTCTGCGTTCGAGAAACAGGTAGGCGCGGGCCAGAGTCAGATCATGTTCAAAATTTTGACCCTGCTCGGGGGAAAGAAGCAAAACCACTTCGGGCCAGTTCTTTTTCTGAACGGCTTCATTCAAATCGGATTCCGAAACAGCTGCCAGAGAGGGAAGCGGTTTCAAGAGCAGTACGACCAGTAAAAGGATGGAAGCTTTCGAAACCATAAGTTACACTTGATTCTAGTTTGAAGACAAAACGCTTTGTTCGTCAAAGTTTGTTTTTCTCCTGTCTGATGAGTCCCTTCCTGATGATGGGGACCTCTCTTTCCCGTGCTGAAGTGCTGACTGACATCGAAGCCCATCAAGCGCGCATCACTCCGCTTCAGATGAGCCATTCCGGACGCGTCTACCGCTTCAAAATGGATCCCGCAAGTTTACCTAAAACCGGAAACATCATTCTCGTTTCAGATGACCAGAAGCCCGTCATGGCTTTCCGGGTTCTGAAGACTGAAGAAGGAACCGGGGAACTCATTGCCAAGCGAGTCCGCCGCTACGATACGACCGGCGAATTGAAGCTGAACGAGAATTACACTGAGATCGAAAAGATCGCAGATCTCGTCACCCCTCCTCCGCCAGAACCGAGTCAGTACGTTCCGGGTGCCCAGCCTGAACTCGATCCAAACATTGCAAAAACCCTGAAGCCCGTTCCAAGATCCACACCGGCTCCGGATGTGAACGCGCCTCCACTTCTCGATGGAACCTCAGGCCTGCCTCATCAGTCCGGCCAGGAAACAACTCCTTCCTCGTCTTCCGACATGGATAATCCATCGGTTCCGTCCACCGGCGGAATGGATTTGGAGAAATTCGACTCTGATCTCGACAGTGGTAGTTCACCTCGGGATCTAAAATCAAATTCCCACTCGCAGACCCCGCCGCAACAGCGCTATCAACAGCAGGAATCCCTCGACGAGGAAATCCCGTCCCAGATGATTGAATCGAAATCCAATCTCGAAGTCGTGGAAAAGACCACCCTCTGGCCTTATCAGAACATGATCGGGTTCCAAGTCGGTTCTTACCGGAACACCTCAAACTTCTCCTTCTCGAACATGACCCAGAACAGCGGCTTCAGTGGATCCTTCAGCCACATGCTGCAACGGAACGTCTTCATCCAGCACTCTCCCATTCAGGACTCTCTTAACCTGGAAGGGGCCTTCACTTATTATTCCCGGAGTAATTTCACTGGAAACAACGACACCTACACGATCCTCCCGCTCCGGGCAGAACTTCGTTACGACGTTTATCTCAGTGAATACTGGGCTTTCGCCGGTTACGTCGGTCTCCAGTACAACTTCCTGTTGGGAACCGACAATGTGAACACCGCCAGCTTCCCGGTCGAAGACACCGCAAAAGGAGTGATCTCAGGGCCGCAGTTCACTCTCGGTGTGGGAATCTTTTACAATATCGGTCCACAGTGGTATCTTCGTGCCGATTTGGGCTGGGACCGGCTTGCGCTGGGTCTCTCGGTGAAATGGTAGGAGATTGATTTGAATCGCGGTTGTTTGTTTCTGATCTTGCTGGTCCTCGCGACCGCGTGCGGAGTGAAAAGAAATCCAACCCCGCTCTACGCCTACCCGGTCAATAACAACAAGGACCTTCCGACTCCTTACCCGAACGACACTCCGAAACCAGGAAGTCATCCATGACCAAAACCATTCTTCGTAAAAAGCCCACTTTCACACCTGGGCCTGTCGCGACCCCTGTATCTCAACCTCAAAAGCCCACCTTCGGTTTGAAACCAAGAGCTCCCCATGTCGGACCTTACAAGCTTTTTGCCATCTGCCCAGGCGGACTCGATGAAGTCCTGAAGCGGGAAGTGGAACAACTCCCGGCCAAGGTGACCCACATCTACCCGGGCGGGGTGGAATTTGAAGGAAATCTCGAGCTCGCTTACCGGGCAACGATGAAGCTCAGAACCGCATCCCGCGTTCTTCTCCTGATCAAAAACTTCAAAAAAATCTTCAAACCGGAAGAGCTCTATGAGGCGATTTATGCGATCGACTGGAGTCATTACTTCAGCCCCGAGAGCACCTTTGCGATCTACCTCACTGAGAGCAACACGAAGCCGCGCCGGATTCCGATCAAGCCCCAGTTCTGGGCTTTGAAGGCCAAGGATGCCATCGTCGACCAATTCCAGGAACGCATGGGCACCCGCCCGAATGTGGACCGGAATGATCCGGACATCACGATCCGCCTCCACCTTCACGACCAGATGCTGAAGGTTTACCTCGATCTTTCCGGCCCAAGTCTTCACGAGCGCGGATACCGGACTGAAACGCTTGAAGCCCCGATCAAGGAAAACCTTGCTGCAGGCCTCCTGCTTTTGGCCGACTGGGACACACTTTGTCGTGAGGGAAATGCCTTTCTCGACCCGTTTTGCGGATCCGGAACCCTCCTCGTCGAGGCGGCTCTGATCGCGACTAACACGGCGCCGGGCCTTTTTCGCACACGCTTCGGCTTTTTCAGCTGGCTTGACCACAATCCGGAGCTGTTTGAGAAAGTTCACGCCGACCTGAAAGCAGAACGAATCCTCGATCCGGAAAAAATACCCCCCATGAACGGCAGTGACCGGGACCTCCAGGCGGTCCGGATCGCGAAAGAGAACCTGCACCGGGCAGGAGTGATCGATTTCGTGAAGGTGAAACTGACTCCGTTTGAGGAAACCCATGCAACCGAGGAAAAAGGTCTCCTCGTCACCAACCCCCCTTACGGGGTCCGGTTGGATGAAGTCGAAGAATTGCGGAAAACCTACGCGGATCTGGGGTCCACACTCAAGCATCACTATAAGAACTGGAAGGCTTGCGTTATCACCTCCGAGAAGAGCTTGCTCAATTCCATCGGACTGAAACCGTCAAGGAAGTGGGCCCTCCACAACGGACCTCTCGAATCTCAATTCTCCATTTTCAATCTTTACTGAAATATGGAATATTAAGCTCAAAAAAAGGGGGTTCTTCTCATGCCTGATACAGGGTCCAATCCACGCTTCTCCGCTCTTCAAACCGTCGTCGCCAGAAAACCAAAACACATCAATCAACTGAAAGATGAAAAAGGTAACAACCTTCAAATTTCAGATTACTACGGAGTCAACACCTTCAGTCTGAAACAGATGAAGAACAAACTTCCGGGTGATGTTTACAAACGTCTCGTCTCCACGATTCATGCTGGAAAAAAACTGGATCAGGAAGTGGCAAACGTCGTCGCTCACGCGATGAAAGAATGGGCACTCGAAAACGGTGCCACCCACTACTGTCACTGGTTCCAACCCCAAACTGGAACGACCGCAGAAAAACACGACAGCTTTCTCACCCTCGATGACAATGGTCAGGCGATGGAACGCTTCAGTGGAGCACAACTCATTCAAAGTGAACCAGATGCTTCAAGCTTCCCTTCCGGCGGAATGCGCACCACTTTCGAAGCCCGCGGTTACACCGCATGGGATCCGACTTCTCCGGTGTTCATCGCTGAAGCAGGCGAATCCAAAACTCTTTGCATCCCTTCCGTGTTCATCAGCTACCACGGCGATGCTCTCGATGAAAAAACCGGCGTTCTCCGCAGTAACGATGCGCTCTCCGAACGCTCGATCAAACTCCTTCACTTGATTGGCGACACCGGTGCAAAATCCGTTACCGCTTATCTCGGGCCTGAACAGGAATACTTCCTGGTGGATCGCGCTTTCTACGCGCTTCGCCCGGACCTCATCATGTCCGGCCGTACGCTTCTCGGTGCAAGCCCTCCGAGAGGACAACAGCTCGAAGACCATTATTTCGGAAGCATCCCGATCCGCGTTCTTGCATTCATGAACGAAGCGGAACAGGAACTCTTCAAGCTTGGTGTTCCAAGCAAGACCCGTCACAACGAAGTGGCTCCGATGCAGTTTGAAACTGCGCCGATCTACGAAGAAGTGAACGTGGCGATCGATCACAACCAGGTGACGATGGAAGTTCTGAAACAAGTAGCGAAGAGACATGACTTCGAAGCGCTCTTCCATGAAAAACCGTTCGCAGGTGTGAACGGAAGCGGAAAGCACAACAACTGGTCCCTCGGTGTTTCCCAAGGATCCGATGAAGTGGTTGGAATCAACCTTCTCGATCCGGGCAAAACCCCGCACCAGAACCTTCGCTTCCTCTTGTTCCTCATGGCGACCTTGAAAGGTGTGAACAAGCACGCGGGCCTTCTCCGTGCGGCAATCGCTTCTTCTGGAAACGATCACCGTCTCGGCGCGAACGAAGCGCCTCCTGCGATCATCTCTGCCTTCCTTGGAAACATGCTCGATAACATGTTGAACGAAATTGAGAAAGACGCTCACCGCGATCTGAACTACACCGAAGCGGTCATCCGCCTCGGAGTGAGCCGCCTTCCAGCCGTATCCAAAGACAATACGGACCGGAACCGCACTTCTCCACTCGCGTTCACCGGAAACAAATTCGAGTTCCGCGCAGTGGGTTCTTCCGCATCCTGTTCCCTTCCAGTGACCTTCCTGAATGCTGCTGTTGCAGACGGAATTGAAGAAATCACTGCAAGCCTCACCGTAAAACTCAAAACCGCTAAATCAATTGAAGAAGCGATCTTTGAAGTGGTGAAGGAAGCGATCAAGGAAACCAAAGCCATCCGTTTCGAAGGAAACGGTTACTCCGCTGAATGGGTGAAGGAAGCTGAAAAACGCGGCCTCCCTCACTTGAAGACGACTCCGGAAGCACTCCGCGAGATCATCAGCCCGAAATCACTGAAGCTCTTGAGCGGATTGAACGTGTTCTCTGAACAGGAAGTTCACTCCCGTTTCCACGTTCGGATCGAGATCTACAATAAAAAGGTCCTGATCGAAGCGGAAACGCTTCAGACGATCGTTGAGACTCAGATTCTTCCAGCTGCTTACCAATACGCGACCGTGCTCGCGGAAGGGGTTGCTGCCGGAAAATCACTCGGTCTCAATGCTCCACAAGCGGAAGTGCTCACCCGTCTCTATACAGTACTGGGCTCGGCACAATCTGAATTGAAGAAGATCGAACGCATCCTCTCCCAACTCTCCGCAGTTGAGAGCGAAGAAGAAAAAGCGAAACGCATCGCAAGCGAACTCAAGCCTGCAATGGAAACACTCCGTAAAGAGTGCGACCAACTCGAGACTCTCGTAGCAGACAGCTTCTGGCCGCTTCCGAAGTATCGCGAGATGTTGTTCCTGTCCTAAAAAAGGTGGTCGCCTACTTTTGGTAGCGAGACTGCGTTAATGTTTGAGAAAACCCTGGGTGGATCACCCGGGGTTTTTTCGTTTATGGGCGGATGGTGCTGGGGTGCTTTTAAAAAGAGTGTGCATTTTCCGAGCATCGGCCACCGTGGCCTTGCACCTCCGCGCGGCATCCATGCCTGAGGTGACTGCCCGGAAAATGCACACTCTTTTTAAAAGCGCTCAAGCAACAGGTCTTCCTTGAATGATAGGAAGCGGACCTCGAACGGCAATTGTCCTTCCTGAATAATTCAAGCCCGGGCTGGTAAAAGGGATCGTGGGATTTGAGATCAAGGTTTCGATGGATTAAAAATGATTCCCTGATTCAGGGTGGCAACCCAGAGCTTGAAAAATAAAAAAGCCCCGGAAGATTATTCCGAGGCTTTTTTATTTTGTCTCTGCAGATCACCTTTGGCTTCCGTCTTGCTTTGAGTCTACCGCCAAGTGCAGACAGAGCAGATGGACTTGCCTTCATTCCAGTAAGAATGGAGGTGATCTTATGAGAACAAAACCGACCACAAGTCGATGTTCTTGTCGGAGCGTTCAGAAGAAAACTGAAGTCAAATTACGGCTATTAATCGTTTTAGCCAGACTTCTTTCTCTCCTGACGCTGATTCTGTCCTGCTATCATAAGCGATGACTGAGGAGGCCGGGTACAGCTGTTAAACCGGAGTCCTCAGGATGAGTACTGTTTGCACTTGGTCTGATTTCTGAACTTTTTGTTCGCTTTAAAGGCAGAGAATAAAAAGTTCGACTGTTCTACTTTTCTTCGGGCGATGAAGCAAGGTGGCTGGGAATGGAGCGTTTTTGTGTTGGTCTTTGATCGCTTCATCCGCTGTGTAGCCCTGGTATTTGAGATGGAAATAAGCAGCGAGGCGGCCGGTGCGATGGCAACCTCAGTTGCAGCGGAAGGCGAGGCCGTAGCCTCCTGCTTTTGCGAGAGAGACTTGTTGGTCAAAGAAATCGAGGAAGTCTCTTGCGAGAGGAACTGCCGTCGATTGCTTGCGGTTATAGATCACTTCGAATCCGGGGCATTCGGTTTTCGCCCAGGCTTCTTCCACGGATCCGTTTCCGGAAAGATGGGCCACTCTCCGCGACAAAGAAGAAGTTTTCAGCAGAATTTCCATTTAAAATCAATATGTTATAATGGGTTGAGCGTGTAATTCAGGCCCGGATACCGCGTTTACACTCAACATAGGATTGATCGTTCAGGAGCAACTGGTACTGCTCGATGTGCTCTTTCGTTTCTTCGAGCCGCTTATGATAAAGGTGCCACTGGATGGCGTAACCTTTCAGGCCGTAGAACTTCACACCGCAATTGCGGATTCTCACGAATAAATCCCCGTCTTCGCCCCAGTAATCTTGATAGTCCTCGTTGTAACCATTCACGTCGATCATGGTCTGGAGACTGAGCGAGTAATTGGAGCCAAGAAGGTCATGAACCTGATCGCGCTTCAGGAAGTGAAGAAGCCACTTCGGGCCGGTCATGCGGATTGAACGGAAGACGCCACGGGTTTCGCCCTTCAGGCCGGACTTCAGAAGCTCAAACGTGAGCCCCTGATTGAAGTGATGAACATTGACCGGATCAATTTGCGCAGTCATCTCCGGACTCAGGTCCACTCGTCGTCCCATGAACAAAAGGGGTGAGAAATTTTCCTTCGCATGAGCCTTGTAATGATCTTCAATGAAGCGGTTGTGGACGATCACATCGTGATCGATACAGATCAGGACCGGAAACTTCATCGGATCGAGCTGACGGAAGACCGCGTTGTTGATCTTGGCCTTGCGATAGCCCTGATCGGGATGCCAGTGATGATAAATCGGAAAAGGGAGCTCGCGCTTCAGACCCGTGATCAGATCCCGGGTTTCATCCTTTGAGCCGTCATCGGCGATGAAGATCTCGAAATTCTGAAACGTCTGGTTCTGAAAAGAAAGCAGACAAAGCTCGAGGCTTCGAGGATTGTTGTAGGTCGTGATGACGACGGCTACCAGTTTTTTTTTCTGATCCTGATTCATGGGCTGAAAGAGCTTATCTTATTTTTTTTGTTTTGGGAGTACTCGCAGGAGAATTTATGAAAAAGTCAGAAATATCCTTTGGAATGACGATATTCGGGCGCATCGTGATTCTTTTTAACGCCATCATCGTGTTATGAGGCCAACGTTTCTGGGTCGCATTGACGAGCCAGAGTGGGATTGCACCTTTCGGGTCGAGCGCCATCTCAATTACGAGTTTGGTGGACGGAGTCGCGCCCGGGATTTCCTGCATGTAGTAGTAGGAGCGCACGATCTGACCGCGAACGATTCCACTTTGAACAGGCTCCATTGCATTTTCGACCGTGTCCATCGTGATCAGCATCGTTGCCGGGAACTTGTTTACTTTTACGAGCACGTGGTAAACGAAATCACGATCTTGAAACGGCCAAGGTACCTTGGTGTGACTGTATTCAATCGATTCAAGACGGCTGATCTGGTTCAGGATCCGGGCTTCGACGAGTGCATCCACCCACTCCTTGCGCAGGTTGAAATCACTTAAAACCGCTGCCACTTTTTGAAGCGGTGCCGGGATGATCGTTTCTCCACGGAAGGCCACTACATCTGTTTTGGCATTCCTTTCCTGGTACGCCTGAACACCATCGTCGTCAGAAATTTTCTTCCAGTTTTCTTCAGAGATGCGGAATTTGATCACGTCGGTGTCGAAGACATCCGCTTTAGGCTGGGCGATCGGAACAGGAGACTTTGCGGCTGCAACCGGTCCCGGAGTCGTGACCGGAGTTGCGGCTTGCGTTTGTGCGGGAATTACGACCGGGGTGGCAACCGCAAGCGGAGTTTCCTTTGGAGCTGCTTCGCCAAGCGGTTTCTCTTCAGAGACTTCTCTCAGTTTGAAACTTGGATCCGCACATCCGATAAAGGGAAGAATAAATGCCAGTAAGAGGAGTGATCTCAGCAACATAGTTAACTGAAAGTATGGAGCATTTCGGTTTCTCTTGTCGATTGGATTTTCTCAGCCCCCGCGGGAACAGAGGTGAAGGACGCGGTGAAGTTCCGGATCCTCAATCGAAAGTCCCTGAAGCAGTAGCGCTTTGATCGGGAATTTGATTCGACGCTTAATCCGGGTCCAGTCTGTACAGTGCAGATCGGTCAACGGAAAGGTCGAATCCTCAGACAGAATCAACGTTCCACCCGAGGCAAGAAAGCGATTGGCTTCTTCCGGGGTGGTGAGTCTGCCGAGATCCTGTCCAACCGCGGTCGAAACCAGACCGAACTCGTGCCAGATGTCTTCGTGCTCGATCAAGTACGAAATCGGCTTGGAATCTTTCTCCATCGCTTCACGGAGACCCTTGAGATCCCACTCCCCGATCTCAACTGCCCCCATCCGCACCAGGTTAACCAGAAGGATCGACGTCACACCGACCCATTTTGGATCGAGACGGAAATACCCGTAACTCCAAAGCGCAAGTACCAGAATCAGGGGAATTCCGAGTTCAAGCCCAATCCATCCCCCGCCCTCAAGACGGAAAAGAAGAAAGATCAGGAACAAGGCAATGATACCCGAGACCGAAGCGACGATGCGTTTTGCCAGGATTGGCACTTCGAACCGCTCCGGAATCATCCAGACTGCAAGCGGAGTCAGGAGATAAAGATAAGTGTTCACCCGGTACGGAAAAAAAGTGAAGAACAAAGCCGGGATCAAACCGTAAGAAATGAAAAAGGCCCGGTGTTCGGAAAAACGTTTCAGGAAAGAAGTATCAAAAAAGCCAAGGATCACGAGTCCAAGAATCGGGAAAAGAGAGAAAGTGAATTCGGACCATAAACCTGCGATTGAACCCTGCGAGGTTTGCATCTTCCCGAGATTTTCTTTCTGAAAGAAGACTGCCATGATTTCCCCTGGATGCTCCCGCCAGGCGAGAACGTACCACGCGAGCCCCATCGTCATTCCAAAGGCGAGTGATCCGAGAAAGCGTGGGGTCAGAAGTTTCTTCATCTCTTTCCTGAGAATCGAATGAAGGATCACACTCATCACCCAGAGTACGGGATAGAGCGGACCCTTGATGATGCTCATCACCCCGACGACGAGAAAGCTGCTAAAAACCCGCTCTTCAAGCCAGAATCCCCAAGCCGCAAGATAGAAAAGAACAATCCAGATCTCCATCTGTGCAGTGGTTCCATAAGTCAGGGTTCCAAGCGTCCCAGCAAAAAGCAAAGCAGGAAGAAAGGAAGAAGAGGGAAGAATTCGTTTCACCCACCCCGCCGATGCAAGAAGAGCGAGGAGCGAAGGAACCAGTGCTCCAAAGAGATTAAATCCAAAAACCTTCCATCCGAAAAGAGTCATCCAGTACTGAAACGGAGGTTTTAGAAAGTTCACTGTTCCATCAAGCCAGGGAATCAGAAACGACGCGCGTTCCTTCATCTCAAGGGCGATCGAAAGATAAACTTTCTGGTCTCCGGTCAGGGGGACGCTGTAATGCCAGAGGCCGATTGCATACAGAATGAAAATGAAGAGAAAGGTGAACCTGCTCGAAAGCAGACGCGAGATCATAACGAGTACTCTATCGGCTCCACTTTGTTTTCTGATCCGTAAAAGGATTCACCAAAACAATAAAGCGCAGGCATGCCTTCGGCACCGACACAAGTGTGATGATCTCCCGTGGTCACGCGGTTGATTCTTTTCAACTTTTCTGATTCGAAGTGCAGGAGAGTTGGCTTCTGAACCTCGTGTTTTTCCTTCGTGCCGAGCTGTCCGAAATCGTTTTGTCCCCAGCAGTAAAGATGGGCATCATCATCGATCGCACAAAGGTGGTGCTGCCCACCCGAAACACTTAAAATTTTTCTCATTGGCTTGTCATGGTGATCAACCACTTGCTCAAGGTCCATTTTTTCAGGACTCTGAACGCCCATTTTCGTGCAATAAAGCTCTCGCTCCATCCCTCTGACACCGCAGATCTGGTCTTCCGACATCGTGATCTGAATGAATTCAGAGGCGGCCTTTCCGTTCGATGGAAGCATCCGCGCATTTGGCCAACGCTCACCCTTCCATTCGCCCCAGCACCAGATATTTCCTTTTTCCTGGGTCAAAGCGCAGTTCCAGTCTTCTTTTCCGCGAATCTGCCAGATGTCCGAAATCGGCTTCCCGTTCTGATCCATCACGACTTCCGAACCGCTCGATGAAGAAACATCTCCGGATCCAAGGCACGTCACCTGTTGGTTTGATTTCACGATACAGACGTGATTTTTACCGATCGAAACTCCGATTGCTCCCTTGAAGCCCTGACCGCCTGCTCGAACTTCTTCTGCAATAAAGCTGTTTTTCTCGGGTCTCTTGTTCAGATTGTCGATTTCTTTTTCCCCGAAACAAGCGACCGTCTGATCCGGCCCGTAAACAATGCAGGTGCGGTTATGACTGGTGTCAATCGAGGTGACTTTCGTGAGCGGTGTCTTGTCGCCTGAAATCGCGACACTGGAAAATGCCCTGAATCCCAACTGACCATAGGTATTGAGACCATAACAATAAAGCTTCTGGGTTTGATCTAGAACACAGGTGTGGTCGTAACCCATCGCGAGCTGAGACACGTTTGAAAGCATTTCGCCATTCGCGTCCAGAACCCGGACCGGATAGGGAGACAACACGCGGTCGTTTCCGAGAATCCCGTCCGCTCCATTTCCCCAGCAAAAAAGTTCATCGCGAACAGAAGTGATGCAGGTGTGATCTCCGCCTGCAGTCACTTCCTTTACGCCCTTCAAGGTCAGATTGTTCGATCCGAGAGCCACTTGTTCCGGGTAACCCCGGACTGAAGTATTTCCAAGTTGGCCGAGTCTGTTATCACCCCAGCAAAAAACCGTTTTCTCGTCCCGCTGAAGACCACAGGCGTGGCTCTCGCCAGCGGCAATCTGTTCGATGTGAATCAGGGGCATTTCCTGAGGATAAGTGACCAGAACCTGGGACGCTTTCGTCATTCCGGGCAGGCTCGTGAGTGCACCGAGTTGGTTTCGGTCGTTTCTTCCCCAGCAATAGACCATGGAGTTCTTTCCAAGTCCGCAGGCGAAGCCCTGTCCGATTGCGATCTGCTTGATCTCGATCAAAGCACCAATTGAACCCGCGAGTTCGATCTTTTCGGGAACCCAGTTCATTGGCTTGGTTGCACCAAATTTTTCACCGAAACAGAATACCGTGCGGTCTTCCTTTGCAGTCACACAGGTGCTGTTTCCACCCGCATAAATGTTATGAGTGCCGATAAACGGCTTCAAGGTATGTTCCCCATCCAGAACGTTTTTCAAGAATCCATTCGTGGCCTTGGGATTTCCGCCCTGTCCGAATGAGTTATCGCCCCAACAGACGATCCGACCTGACTTCAGGAGCGCGCAAGCATGGCTTTCACCTGCGGTGATCTCCTTCACATCATAAAGAGGCTGATTGTTGGCCTCGGCATCGACTACCGCTACCGGATCAACAGAGTTTTCCAAAGCCCGGTTACCGAGCTGACCTTTGTCATTTTTTCCAAGGCAGAACGCCTGGGATCTTTCGCCTTCGGTATAACAGGTAAAACCTTTTCCGAGAGCGAGCTGTTTTACTGACTTGATTGAATGGACAGCGCCTCCATTGTAGGTTCCGAGATTTCCTTGCGCTCCCGATCCGATACAACGCACGGATTTGTCACCCATCGCAGCACAGGTCAATCGGGTTCCCGAGCGGATTTCATCAAACTCAAAGGCTGAAGTGCTCAGGGAAACGCTTCCATTGAACAAAATCGAAAAAATCGCCCTGACTTCCGCACAACCGGGAAGAAGGGTGATGCTCGCGAGTAAAATTAGAGGAAGACGCAATCTGGAAAGTGCTTTCAACGCGACCATTTCTTCTTCAGTGCACTAAACGCTGCGTTGATGGTAGGGGGGAGATCCTGGAAGTAGTCCCCGTCCCGGAACTTCACCGGATCCGGAAATTCTCCGGTTTTTGAAATCTGGTTGAAGAAATTGCGAAGACGGATCACGGGTCCCGCCATCTTGTGGGAAATCATGAGGGTGAAGATCGACATGAAGATCACCGCTCCGCCCAGTGCGATGAACATGTAGATCAGCAGCGTTCTCAACTGATCGGTCAGAAGCTGGATGAACAGATTCTGAGCCGGCAGACGAGTCTGCTGAACGAGGTTCTGAAGATAAAGGTGGCTTCGAACGACGAAGAAAATCACCATCCCGAAAAGAATCACCGTAATGAAGGCGTTCAACAGGATCAGTGTGGTTTGAAATTTCGGGTAAACGAGATACTTCCGTTTGTACCAAGGCGGACGCCCCGGCTTTTTGGAACTGTCTTGGGCCGCGGCTGCGCCGGTCGACCGTTGAGCCGGTTGACCCGGTCTTGCGGGGGCTGCGCCTGGGCGAGAAGGGGGTACTGCGGCTCCTGGTTTAACGGGCGGTTTGTTCATCGTTTGCTCTGCTAATATCCTTCACATTGCCTTGGCCCTGATATTCCTTCAAATACTGCTTCGCCTCGAGTGAAACGCGTTGAAGTTCATTCTTCTGGGCACGCAGAAGAGAAAGAATCATCGTCGCATCATCCTGGGCACCCCCTTGGGAGTGATATTCGATGTTTTTCTCGAGTGTTTCGAGTTCACGATGCTTCTTATCGATCAACTCGTTCAGAATTTTGTTTTGATTGATCGCCTCTGCTTCGTCGGCCGCATCGTCTGCAGCTTCCACTTCATGGAAATTACCTGCTTCAATCGATTCGATTTCACCGATCGGATTGATGTTCAGATTGGCTCCATCGGTTTTAGCCTGGGCATTTGCAGCCGCATTCGCTTTTGCACTCGCGTTGTTGATGACAGCAGCTGCTGCCTGCACGAGAACCGGTACGTTTTCGATGCTTTCGATTTCATTTTCATCGCCCGCCATGGTGGAGCGATTGATGAAATCAATGGCAGACTTGAGTTCCATCCGTACGAGTTTGAATTCCGCACGGTGGTTCTGCATCTGCTGAAGAAGATCCTGAGCCATTTCTTTTCCGTAACGAGTATGGATCTGAACACCGTTCATGCGGTCATTAAGATCAACACTGTTTTTCGACATGGAATCCATCGCAGTACGCATGCGTTCCACGTCGTTCAGGATTTCATTCTGCTTGGAATTCACGAGTTCAATGGAAGAAAGCGCCTTGAAGCGGATTTCGATCTGACGCTCGAGTCGATCGCAGAATGCGCCGATCATCGAGAAGATCTTGTCCTGATAGAAGTTCTGATCCGCTTTTCTCTGCTCGTTCATGCGGATCTCGAGATCTCGCGAATAAGCAGTCATTTCCTCAACCGCTTGCTGAGAGCGCTGGCTCTGCTGGTAAATTCCGCGCAGCGTACTCTGGAGAATTTCAAAAGAGTTCGTGATGGTTGATTGAAGCTGATCAATCACCGGAGAAAGGTGCTTTTGCACCTCGTCTGCCACGAATTGCGTGTTGATCTGGTTGGGTCTTGCGTCCTTTTCCAGATCGTCGAGCTTTTCCAGTAGATGGCGATTTTGCACTTTCAGCGCATTGATTTCCTGCTCACGCACAAAAACACGTTGCTGAAGTTGCTGCTGCAAATTTGGGGATGGATTATTCGAATTCATGAACCAGGTCCCTCCATAGACTATCGGCTCGTACTTAAATATCTTTTCATAGCTTCTCTTTCGAGTCAAAATGATCCTAATGCGGCAACACCCGATATCCCTTATTTTAAGCCTTCTTCTGGTCAATCAATTGACGGCGAACCAGGCACAAGCGGTAAAAGCGCCCTCATTTCCAGTCCCTCCCTGCGCCAAGGGAGAGAAGAGAGAATATCTTCCCGATGAAAGCCGTCCACTCTGGGTTGCCTGCAGGGACAAACAGGGCCTGTATCAGGGAGTCATCCTTCAAACGACCGGGGGTGGAGAATTCATCCGAATCGCTTCCGTGAAGAATTCCGAGCGCGATGGACGAGAAATCCGCTCCGGCGCCACCAACACATTGGAAGAGCGCACTTACAAAAACGGGCATCTCGATGGTCCGAGCTTCATTTTTTCAAGCATGCAGGTTCTGGGTCGCATTCTTCCGAAAGCTCCCACCGACAAGGACTGGGCTCAATATACAAATCCGCCCGCGACTTCCATCTTGAAACCGATGTTGGCCAATGCGGAGCCCGCTTCCACCCTGCAATTCTCGAATGGACGTCTCCTTCGCGCACAATACGACAAAAAAGATTATCACTTTCATCCTACAAAGGACGGACGCAATTTCGTTCTCGATCACCCGGACATGCGTGGAATGTTTTTCGTGGATCCGGAACCCATGTGGACCATGAGTCCTCACGACTTGAAGGCTGACCTCATTCCAGGATTCGGAAGTTGCAAGAAATACGACGGGCCCATCGGAAGATTCGGCCGCCATTACGATCACATGCTTTTCAAGCGCGAACCCAAGGAAAAAACACAGTTGCAAAACCTCGCTGAAATTCGCGAGCGGTTTCTTTCTTTCTGCACTCCGCAGGACTTAAGGGATCACCTGGGTGTCCTCGAGTGCCCTCCGGCACTTCCCTCACCCATCAGCGGAAGATTCTGTGTTTTTCCAATCAGTGATCAACTTCGCACTCCGTACCAGCCGAAATACTACGATTTCGACGCGACTCTCGGTCGTTCTCCGGAGGAGTTGAACCTGCTCTTCAAAAAATTCGGCATCGTGAAATTCGTCAGTGATTATAAAGCGACGGATATTGAGATCCTGTTCTCGCCAAAGATCCTGGTAACGGTGAAGAAAACGAGTCAGGGCCTTCTCTATCGCGCCGATGAACTCGATCCTAAAACAAAAAAACGAATCGTTCCGGTAGACTCGGAAGAAAGCAACCAGCACTGGTGGGAATGGCATCCGGTTCCTGGCTTTTAGGAAAACACCAAAACGAAAAAGGGCCCGAAGAACATCTTTTTAGGACGTTCTCCAGACCCTGTGTCTGAGGAGGTGGTGGGTACAGCCTTTTTTGAGTCCGAAATTCCCCAATCGCGGACTCAAACTTTTTGAATTTCGAGCTGAAGACTAAGCGACTTTGTAAGTCTTCTGTCTTTCAACGTGAGCCATGTAATGGCCCTGCTTTTTATCGAAATCAGAAACTCTTGTTCCTGTTTTGGTGATCAAGCCGAATTTGAACCATTCGTAGTGCTCGTCACAAAAAGTGAATTTCGATTCTGGTTTTTTGCAGCCGTTGCATTTGCAATGTTCTGCGCCGACGACTGTCATTTCTGGTTTTTTACCTTTACCCATATGATGTTCTCCTCTTACCTGTAATCTTATCGGTATGGGGGTCATAATACTTGAGTGAAAAAGTAAGATATTGAATAACTATTTGTTATTCAAGCACTTAAGGCGCTGGATGGACTTCTCGGGACGGACAGTGATCCCTTCAATATTGCACTTCTCATTCACATAGAAGCGATACCCTCCGGACTTGATCACGAAAGGGAAATTGGTCAGGTAGTTTCCCATGTCTTTTCCATCACTGGTGAAAACGTGCAGACCCGCCGTTCCCGGGTAATCCACTTGAACGGCACCGATCCCCACCATATCCAGATCGTGATGGCCATTCGGAACGATCTTGTATCCTCTCTCCACCTTCTCGAAAAAAGGATCGGCGAAGATGCGAATGTCATACGTTCCTTCTTTCACGCGAGTGGGCTCATCGCTTTGGAAACTCTGAACGACCTTCTTGTCCTTGTTCAGAATTTCAACCTCAAGAAGACCGTCGAGAAATTTTACGGTTACCAGTCCGGTTCCGCGAACCCGCAAGGTCAGCTTCTTTTTCGGAAGAATCCGGAAGCTTTTGAACGTATAGACCGGATCAAGCAAGACGTCAGCCGTGTATTCTCCCGGGGGGAGCTTTGCTCCATGAGACGCCACAAAGGAAATAACAAGCTCGCCTCGCTTGCCATTTACGAGCTTGAAGACTTTCACGAGCCGGTCTGGCTGGGGAGAATCAACAAAAAGATTGAGGCCTTCCTGGGTGAGTTTGTCTTTGGATTCCTGTTTGATCTGGTTGTCGATGTTATTGATTACGTTTTGAAGCTGTTCGGGCGATTTTGCACCGAATGTTTTTCCGAGGCATCTGAGTTTATCGAGGTCTTTTGATTTTTCACTCAGCCCGATTCCGGTCACAAACATCTCGAGATCGAAGACTTTCTCCTGTATCGCCTTCTCGAGAATCTTGCAGCTGTCCCCACCACAGGTTTCTTCCCCATCGGTGAAAATCATCACGCGTTTTGGCCCCGGATAGCCCTTCAACTGTTCGATCGCCAGTTCAAGTGAGTTTGCGATCGGAGTCATTCCCGTGGGAGAGAGCTTCTTCACGGCAGTATCAATCTTGGTCAGATTGCGCTCACCCATTGGAATCGCCTGGAAGTAATCTCCGCAATCGTGCTTTCTTCTGCTTCCGTAGGTGATCATTCCCACTTCCGCTTTTTCACGCCACTGATCCCGCAGGTACTGACCGAAAAGTTTTTTCGCGTAGAACATCTTCGACTTCTGTTTATCGAGAAGCTGTCCCATTGAACCCGAACTATCGAGAAGGATGATGACTCTCGGTTTCAGGGCGAGTTCGAGTTTTTCATTCGAATATTCTTCTTCTTCCACCATCACGGTGGGAACGGAAGCATCGAGCTTGATTGGTGTCGGACTGGGTGCCGCAAACGTGTCTGCATTCAGGAAAAGTGACAACAGGATTGGTAAAATCATGGGGTTTTCTCCTTCTTGCCGAAAAGTCCCTTGAGTGGATCCTCGAAACGCAATCCGATCAGGATCGCGTAATCGGTTTCTGTTTCCTTGCCGGTTCCGCCAGGAATGATCCTGCCATTAATATTGCCCGACTCACTGATGGTTGCGCCCTGGAATTTCAGACTGTAACTGCGGGAACCGTAAGACGGTTCGATCACCCAGCGCTTCAAGAGCGGAATGAAATCGAGATAAGCAATCAGAGTAAAGCCAAGTCGATATTGTGAGCCACTCGACCCATTCGAAGTTTCTCCACGGGAAAGGCCCTGATCCACCGCTTTAACAGAGAGGTATTGAACGTATTCTGCCCAGACGTTCTGAAGTTTCAGAAAGAATTCATCCTCATCTTCATCCGGTTTCCAAGTGGGTTTTGCAAACTCCCACGCCATCCTCGCACCGAGCCCGAGTCCGCTGGTTTTGGTCGAAATCACGCTTGCATCAGTATTGTCTGTCGTGAACGCATCACTCAGACTCGTCACCTTTCCTGAAAATGCGAGATGGCCCCAGATCGGTCTGAACCGGTAGAGAAGACTGATGTTGGTCACGGTTTCTTTCGAACTCACCACTTGCTGGAAGTAGGTAGTGGTCGGAAAGTTTCCACCATGAGAATCGTATTCAATTCCGAACGGAAAAAACTCTGAATAATAGGCAAAATGAAGCTGTTTAAAGTGATAGCCGGAAGTTTGCTTGTCGATGTTCGCAGTGGTGTTTGTCTGCGTAGCCAGCTTTCCTGTAAAAGGACCATATGCAAATTCCAGATAACCGGGTCTCGGGTTATCCGGTTCGTGTTCATTGTTTGCCAGGTGATAATCTTTGTCGTCTTTTTTATTCGGTGCGTTTAAAGCATTTGGATCCGAGAGAAGTGCCGCAAAATCGCCGGTGAGTGGAAATTTGATGACGCTGTCGCGGTCAACATCGACAAGAATTTGAACTGCGCCTGTTTTTGCGTCTGTTTTTTCTCCGACCACTTCGCCGGTTGCAATCATCTCTACGCGCGGTCCGCGCTTCCGAAAAAACAAGATCTGCGTCTTATTCGCAAATGAGGTGCCGCTGGGACTCGCGAGTGTGACTTGTCCTTCGACTTCCTTCACTACACGCATCGCACTCTTGACGAGCGCTTGAACTTTTGGCGCCAGAAAAGAGTTCTTCTGAGGCGGAGGTTCTTTGGCGGGGGGGGCTTCTTCCTGCGCCAAAGAAGTGCTGGAAAGAGTCAGAAAAACGCACAATGCGGAAATCAGATATTTCACCATCAATTTGACATCTTTACCGTTTCTTTAATCAATGTATTCTATTTAACAATGTGTTGGACAAAGTTTCTATACACATTAAACAGTATTCATTTAAAGGGGACCAATATTTTCTCAATCTTTAGATCTTCTTTGCCGTTAAGTCGATTAGGAGTGGACTCCGTATTGTTAATTGACGGTACGTCAGGAATATCATACGATTAGAGTCAGGTATTATTAGTAGCCTGGATTTTAGGGGAATCTGTGGAACGTAAGTTAAGAACAAAAATGCCTTGGATGAAGATTTCCGCTGTAATTGCAGCGGCTTCTTCCGCTTTTATTCTTGGCTGCAGCAATATGGGTTATCAAGGGGGAGCCATCCCTGAGATCTTCCAAGGGGTGGCCAATTCCCTTGCTGTTTCGCCGACCAGTCTCCAGTTGTCCTGGGCTGGCTATCCCGGCGCGACCATGTACCGCCTCTACGCTTCCAACCAGAACACCCCGATTTCCCTTCCTTCCTTTACCTCCAGCCTTGTTCAGCCTGGAGTAAACTCGAACAATATCCGGTATTCAGTGACCGCAATGGACCCGGGAACGGGCATGGAAGAAGGCGACCGCGCAAGCTACATCGGTCCTACGGCTCTTCTTCCTCACTCAAATTTCAAAGCTCAGGGTAGCGTCGCTAGCAACGGATTTACCTCCATCAAAGTAAGCTGGCCCGCACACCCAAGCGTTTCCTACCGGATCTATGTCGGTGAACAGTCTGCGGACGGATCGGTAAACTACAACTCTTTCATTGCTGCGAACGGCACCACAGCGGGTACCGGCAGCACCGTGATCACCGGTCTCAAGGAAGGTCATGAATACTGCGCAATCACCATTGCGGCCTACATGGACGGAACCAACGACGGTCCGGATGGCACGCCATTCACCTCCAAGATCTCCACCACACTGAACGGCTGGATGGTTGATGACAGCGGAAGCTTCGCCAATAGTAAGATCGCACAGTCCCAGAAGTGTGTGCGGACGGATTCGAACCTGAACGTGGACAACGTGAAGATTTATTCATCCAAGGCAACTTTGTCCAATCGCCCGATTTTTTACGTTTACAACCCGGACACGACTCAAAACATCAAGATCGACATCTATGAAGTCAATCCAATCACGGGATTCGGAACGTTTGTCGGTACCCGGAACAACAACGGAACCATCACCGCACAAAATCCACTGGCTGTCGGTGGTTATCAGTTTTACGCAACCATCACTGACTTGAGTGGAACCGGTGCGCTCGCGAAAAAAGAAATCATCGTGGGCGGAGTTGCCGGACAATGGACCGATTCCTCGGAACCGACTGCGGATCTGCGGAAGAAGATTTTCATCCGGGGATTCAACGATCAGGAAGACCCAAACATCGATTCCTCGAAGGGTTACTACCCTCCAAAACAACAAGGCGGTTACGGATCCCAGCAAGCAGGCTCTTCCGTGGCAATCGGTGACTTTGACTGCGATGGTCGCATGGACATCGCGATGGGTATTCCATACTCGACCGAAACCAATCCAAACGATCAGCTCGCGGCACAGATGGGGAAAGTCGTCATCTATTACGGACTGGATGACACCAAGCCACCGACATCGGCAGCCGCAAAAAGCCAGATCATCACTTTCGACATCACTCCATACGATTCAGCCGGCCGCAACCTGCAGCTGGGTACTTCGTTATATGTTGGGAACTTCAACCACGACAATCAATCCACCAACCAGCCGAACAGCAGTGGAACCCTGCACGTTAACTTTGGTTGTGATGACCTCGTGATCGGAAGCGGTTACGGTCCGATGTTCGTGCTCTATGGAAAACGCTCCCTCCTTCCGGACAACTCGGACGGGGGCCTCAATTACAACGGAAGCACGGCTTATTCTGTAAACAAATCTTCCACCTGCGATCCAAGTTCGAACGTCTGTTCTCCGGGTGTTTATACTTCAACCGGAAGTTCAACCGCTGGAGCGTTCCGCACCACCATGGGTGTTGCAATCACCTCCGGAGATTATAACGGGGACTCTTATGAAGATCTCGCGGTCACCTCGGCAGGAGCCAGTGGTGTTCTCGTCTTCCGCGGAAGTGCTTATGGTTTGATTCCACCGGCTCCATACACAGGACCTTGTACGGAAACCACCAGCTTCCAGTCAGGTACCTTGATTGGATTTCCTTATATTCCCTATAGTCCGACCTGCTGGAGTAGTGTCGCCGCTGCAAACGGATGGGGTACTGCCGGTTTTGGAGCAAGCATCGGAACCCTCCACAATGCCTATTATGACTGGAACGGATTGGCCGCTGCCGCATCCAGAGGAAGCAAACACATTCGCGACGTCCTCTTGATCGGAAATCCAACCTACGGCGGAAACAATGGTCGTGTGTATGCCTGCCTTCCGGATTCCTCAGCAGGAACCTCCACCGCTTCTTTCAGCGGCATTGATCAAAACACCTCATTGACTTGGGCATGCGGTTACGACGTCGCTCAAAATACTGCCTCCAGTCCGTCGAGACAGCTGATGCTGGATCCTCCGACCGGTTATTCGGGCTTGTATTTCGGATCCTCGATCCAAGGGGTGAAGAACGCACTTCTTTACAAAAAAGATCCTGGAACCGGTCTGACCAGCGATGGAAACAGCGCTCAGACCAGCCTCAATCTCGGTTATCCGGGGGCTGCGGTGATCGGGGCAACCGGAAATCCGCCGGGTGCTTTCGTGTTCTATGGCGTCCATTTTCCAGAAGGCGGTGCAAACGTCTTCACTTCGGGTAGTCCTCCGACTCGCGATGTTCTGGGTGCCGCCCGCAACCAGTACCTGTTCAACCTCTTTCAATACAAGAACAACCTGACCACACCGACAGCGTTGAGTGTGGTTTCCGAGCACCCTTGTTCGACAGTGGATCCTTCTACCGGAAACGTTCCGGGAAGTTATACTGCCGGTAACTATTACGCTGAAGTTTGTAACGTCCAGCTCATCTCTCCTCCGAGCAGTGGCTGGAACGGAACTGGATTCGGAAATACGCTTTTTGCGGTTCCGGCTTCAAACGACAGCTCGAGCCTGATGGACAAGCAAACCATCCTGGCCATTCCGGCGCCGAACCGAAATCTCTCCAACGGTACCCAGACCTTTTATCAGCTGGGTACGGTTCAACTTTATTATCAGAACATTCAAACCAGTTCAGATTACTCGACCGGCTTCTTCCTCCTCGCGGGACCAGGAAGAACCTGTAACGCCGGTAGCGGATTCTGCCGTTATTCAGATGGATTCTCTTCTTCCCTCACTGGCTCCGTGGATTTCGACGGAACTCCGGCGAACAACATTCACTTTGGTGGCGGGGGCGTTGCTGCCGGACCAGTCGAAACAGGGACGACAAGCGACTACGCTACTGCGAGCGATTTCATCGTCGGTGTTCCGGGCTATATCTACAATCCTGCTCCGGGCATTACCGTTTCCGACAACGGTGCCGCCGAACTCTACTTCTCATTGGCCGGAACTTTCCGGAACTATCGGATCACTGCAACGGATACGACACAAGCATCACCATGGCACACCATGAACCGTTCGTACGGACAAGAGTCCGACGTCCGTTATTTTCAGGCCATTGCCATGGGTGATATCAACCACGATGGTGTCGACGACGTGGCCGTTCGTCTCAAATCAGGTAGCGTGAACAAAATCCGTGTCTTCAACGGGAACCTCAATAACACGGTTGGATTCCAGACCAAAGTCGGCACTTACTCCGATATCTCCGTTCAAGGTGACCCGACTGCAGGAACACGGCTGGTTCCAATGGGAAAAATCACGAACGGTCAATTCCCGGCCTTCCTGATTACCGGTGCCCAATCGTCCTACATTTATTTCGACGGAGTGGGCGGCCTCATTCCTGGTCAGCCTTCCGCCTTCGCACTCGGTGGATCGCCAAGAAAACTTTCCGACAATGGAGCAAGTAGTTACTTGAGCTTCGCCGACAGCAGTTTCTATCATCCAGCCTCCACTCTCTCCGCGGCTGACGTGACGGTTTCCTTTGCTCACGGAGATTTCAACGGTGATGGTTACGAAGATTTCGCGATCGGTTACCCGTCAAACATCAGCCCCACCGACACTGTCGTCAGCCCAGGTAACCCATTTCCGGGCATGCCATCAGCGTCGGGAGTTGTAAATAGTGGACGCGTGCTTGTGTTTTATGGCGGTGCGGGTAACGGTTTCCAGGTTCAACCCGATGTAACCGGAGGCTACCCGATTACCGATTCTTATCTCGCTCCCTATTCACGGGACAACAGCGTGACCGTGGATTCCGTGCCGTCTTATCCAATGCCGTGTAATGCAGCCACGGGGATCTGTACCCGAATTCAAGAGTTATACGAAGGAAAAAATACTTCCGGAACCACAGCGACCTCCAATTTCGGAGAGACGCTGACTGCGGTTCCAATGGGAACCTGTACCTTCAACGGAGTCACCAACAAGGTTAGCGGATTGCTGGTCAAATCCCAGGTGGGTTCTGCTTCTCAGGTCTATGTTTACAAACCTCACTGTGTTGAAGACCTTCCTGTAGGATCGGAAACCCATTTCGACGGCCTGATCCGGGAAGTGAATACGGCAAACACCACCTTCCTGAACACTCAGAACGCAACGGTGCATGTTTATAACACCATCATTCCATCGACCATTCTTGCGGCTCCCACTCCATCCTCGAAATTTGGCCGGAGCATGGTGACCGTGGATAATATCCTGGGAGCGTCCTCAACTTCGTCCCAGGCAAGAACCCACGTCGTGCTTGCGGACCAGGACCGTTCGTCTCTTTTTGTCTTCCCGGTTGAACCGAATCCAAACGGCGGAACAACGGACCGCCTCCTCGTTACTGATGATCCTGGACAGGGCGGTCAGATCGTAAATTACGGAGCGTCCAACATGCTCGCCGGCACGAACGGAATCAACGCCGGTTTTGGCGACGGGATGGCGGATGTCGGCGACATCAACGGTGATGGTTATGCAGACGTGATGGTCAGTGTTTCCCAACTCACCCGAAAAGGCTCCATCCAGGCTCCAGGGCAGGGAGCAGCACTGATGCTCTTTGGTTCAAAAAACGGACTTCAATCCCTGACCAACTCGGTGCCGATCGAACCGATTCAAAATGCGAACTGTTTCATCTCCTTTGATGGAACCTCTGCAGTGAGCGCCTGTAATCCGACACTCATTTATGCGCCTCAACCGAATCCGGCATCCACTACTACCTGCAACGTAACACCCGTTGCGCGCACGGGAACGAACGACATGCTCTTCGTCAGCAAAAGTTCCCACCTCGATTTTGGAGCCGCAAACGAAAATCTCGGAACCTTTTTGATCGGTATCCCGAAACGCGACACAACCGAATATTGTCCAAGCGACCGCATCCTGACTGGAGGGGCATTCTATGTACTGCCTTAGATCTAAAATCAGCGTAGTACTCACTGCACTCGCCCTCAGCGCTTGTACCGCCGGAATCCAGGGGGGAAGTATCACCCAGACCTTCCAGGGGATTTCCAGCGCGAAAGTCTCGGGTCCGACATCCATTGAAATCAACTGGACTGTGAACGACGCCTGCGTCAGTTACAATATCTATTCTCTCGGTTCACAAACCGAGGGCAACGTCCCGATCATGAACGTCACCGTTCCTCCTGCAACCATCAACTCAACTTTGGGAGTGGAGAGTGAGCGTAACTATACCTTTGCTGTCGGTTGCGTTCTTTCCGATGAAACCATTTCCGGCGCAAACATTTCCCAGAGCTTGAACACCTGGGCGGAGTACAACGGATCACTGACCGCCACTCTTGACACCAGCAGCGGAAATCCCGTTCTCGTCCTCAACTGGAATTACGCTCCGGATGGAGCTGGGATGCTCTTTGATATCTATGTTCAACCGGCACCTCTTCCAAACTCCCTGACCACATGGGGACTGACTCAGGTTGATCCGGCCAAGCACACTTACAGCGAAACAAAATATTGTTCCGTCTTTGCCAACAGTGCCCGCATCGGAGAAGGCAACTGCCCTCCACTCGTGGCAGGGCAGGGATACATGTTCAAGATCATCGCGGAATATCCGGATGGCACGAACTCAACCGATGCCGTGGGCCGGGGTGTCTATTTCGACGTTCCTTCCCTCATGGGTGATCCGGGTTGTTCACTCACCATGTCGGGAATCAGCGCGGACGCCAATACCTCCGCCCTTTTCCTGAACTGCAGCGCACTCAATATTGCAAACGCCTGCCCAGGCGGAGTCATGACCACCAAAGCTTATCAGGGCGTGACAAACGGTACAGCGACCATCGTCCGTACCGCGGTTTCAGACACCTTGACCGGCTCCGGACCACTCCGCATTCAGCCGATCATCGATGCCACCAAAGCCAACAACCGGGTGGTCGAGAACCTCGAAGTGGATTACAGCTGTGTTCAGGCGGGAGCCACTAAAATCGATACGGTTCGTTATGACGGGATCAACAATGCGAAACCCGTCTTGAAGTTCAACGACGTGAATTTCGTTACCGCGCCGAAAGACTCTTTCAAAAGCGTCCCATCCTTTTTCGGAAAAACCGTCGCCATCGGCGATTTCAACTGCGATGGAATTCCAGATCTCGCAGTCGGAATGCCAGATGTTTCCTTCAACGAAGCTCCTTACTTCAATCAAAACGCACAAAGCGGTGTGGTCGCGATTTACTATGATTATACAACCAATGCAGACGGAAGCATCAACTCCGCCACCCCTCCTCAATTCATTACTTTCCGGGACATGCCTGCGAACGCTTATTTCGGCGCTTCGCTCGCGGCCGGAAACGTCAACAAGGATTATCACGCCGACGGTCCCGGAAACGACTATGCCTGCGACGATCTGATCATCGGTGCACCGGGCATTCAGAACACCAGCAGCGGTTATTACGGGGAAGCTTATATCTTCTACGGAAGCCCGCAAAAGTTTCCGCAACCATTCAACTTGTCGAGTCTTTCCATCAACACCCCGACTTGTTCCGGTCTCCTGAACAATACCGTTTGTAGTCCCGTTCGCTTGAAAGAAGACATGCAAACGGACTTCAAGGTCGCTGCAGCTTCCATCTCAAAAACTTCTTACGGTATCTACCACAAAAGCCAGTTCGGATTCAGCGTTGCGTATATCCGTGACTTCAACGGCGATGGCTACGGGGATGTTGCAATCGGAGATCCGTACTGTTCCTGGGATGGACAAATTGAAAACGGAGCCATCGGTCCGACCATGATGAACAACAAGATCAATGACGTGGGTTGTGTCTACGTCTATTGGGGTGGACCAAACGGACTCCAGAGGATCAATGTCGGAAAAGATACGGTCAATGCCAGCACCACTGTCACCTCTACTTTCGTAAAAGTTTATCCGCCGATTCCACAGTCCGGCATGCACTTCGGCTGGAGCATTTCGGGTGGTGGAGACGTCGACGGAAAACTCCCGGTTCCAATCGTGGACAACTCCGGAAACACCATTCTCGCGAACGGAAACGATTTCGTCGTTGGAGCTCCTGATTTTGCTTATTCAAACGTGCCGACGGAAGCAGGAGCAGGACAGACAACGGGTGGTTCGGTCACCTGGGGTAGCGTCGGGGTCGCAGATCCACTCGTCACCGCTGGTGTCGGAGTGGGCGGAGGAGCACCCAATACCGTTCCTTCAAACAAAATCGTTGCTCCCTTAAACGGAGCATGGGCAACCCTTCCTTCTGCCTGGAACGGTCCGATGCCGACTCCGAGCAACGTGTCTCTTCGAAATTCAACGGGAGTTGCATTCGTTTATCTCGGTCGTTCTTCCCTGACTGAATACACCCTGACTGCGAATAATGACTTCACCTTTGCCCGTTTGCCGATCAAATTTGACTCCGCTCCTGCAAGCCCGATGAGCGTTCTCGATTTCATGTCAAACAGCCTCGAGTCCAGACAGAATGGAAGCCACGGATTCACCCTCTCTGCAGGTACACTCATGACCCAGGCTGCTCCTGGCGACTCATTCTACAACTGCGGTGCCCGCAGCGGCTGGGGAACAACTCACTCCCACTACTCCTGCCTTGCAGGACGAAACAACTTTTCAATCGTCTATCCGATGCTGACTGCAGGGGAAACCCCGGTTCAGGGATTCGGGCGTACGGTGGGAATCGCCGGCTCCAAGGAACAAAACCTGATTGCACTTCTTGACCAGGGTTACAGAAGGGTTCCTTATCAGCTTCAAAATAACGGGACCGTCTTCGTGCCGCATGCTCAAGGCGTTTTGCATGAACGAATTCTGGGTGACTCGCTCTGGGAGTTTGGGGTGACCAATTATACCCTGTACGATCCAAACGTCAGTAGTCCGACTCTGGGAGCCTGCGAAGCCTTCAGCTCCGCGGTGACCTCTCAGAATGATGCCAGCGCAAACAGCTTGCCTTGTAGCGGTATCCGTCCAGTCCGTTCTGCCATCAAGGAAACTTACTCGACCTTCCCGGAAGTCCCGGGCGTCCTCTCGAACGGTAATATCCAGGCCGACATCAACCGTGACGGTTATGCAGATGTCATTGTGGGTACGGACCCGAATACAGCCGGAAACGCTTTTGTTTACACTTACTACGGAAACTACGCTGCAGACTTCAATTATGCGGACAAAGTCGGTCTTACCACGCCTTACACCACTTCCGCGAACTGTAATGTGAACAACGCGTTCAGCATCAACCCTAGTGCTGCGGTGCCCGCTCTCGCGAACACCATCGCGAATATCCCATTCCAGACATTCACGGGTTCAGTGACGGTCGGAACCAACAACGATCCGAACTCACCTCATACCAACGACCACAATTTTTCAGGCACTTATCCGACCCGCCCGCTGGTCAGCACCGGTGGTGTTGCTACCGGATACCGTCTGGCATTTTTTGGAGACACAGCTTCTTATAGCGGTGGCGGAACCAACCTGTTCTCTTATCCGGTCGCTGGGACTGCTCCCGCTTTCCCATACAGCGCCGGAACTTTCGACGCCAACACACTTGCGGCGATGAAGGCCTGCATTCCTCAACGACAAAACTATTCGACCGCTCCCTCCGCCATCACGACCGCAGACGTGAATGATGACCGGGTCGTGGACGGTGTAATCGGATTCCAGAACGAAACCAGCAATACCGGTATGATTCGAACCTTCATTTCCAGTTCGAATGGAGGTGGCGGATTCGTCACCGATACCTCTTACAACAACAGTGCCACTTCCGGTGCACTTGCCGGCTTCTCGGTGGCAGCGACAAACTGGCGTTTTCTGAAACCAACCGGTGGAAACGAAAAAACCCGCCGGGACATGTTCATGGGAGCGCCCCAGCAGTCCACCGCTCAGGGGGCAGTCATTGGATTTGGAGCTCCTTCCGGTTCCCTCTTCGGGAACGCGGTTCTTCTCCAGCAATCCATTCCGTTCGCAAATACGCTTGAAGCAAACTATGCAAAAATCATCGGCGACGTGAACGGCGATGGTTATGACGACATCTGGATGCCGGTAAAACGCGTGACTACGACGGGTAGCGTGTATTACGAAGGAATTGTCTACTTCGGATCTCCATTTGGTCCGGTGAGCACTCCGATGTGCAACACCCAGATCACGAACAATCAGATCACTTATTCAAACGGTGCACCCTTGAACAGCGCGGATTGCGAAGCGAGTACGAGCGGCCTCACCGCTCAGATCGCAGGAACACCGGTCCGTCTGCCTCAGTATTTTGCAAAACCAACAGGCGTTTCTACTAGCTGGGCGCTTCGTGTGTCGCCTGCCGGAGACGTGGATCATGACGGTAAAAAGGACATCATCGTCTTTGACAACAGTTCAAACGGAATCTATCTGATTTTCGGTTCGGACATTGGGCTCGTCAACGGACAACCTTCACTCGGGCCCGTATCCAACCACAATCCTCAAGTGGTCACCCGGGTTCCGAACATCATTTCCAACAACGGAACAAACTACCCGGATGGCTTGGCGACCGGTGGAACATGGCCATCCACCACCATGAATGCTTATGCTCACGGGGACTTCAATGGAGATGGCTATGAAGACATCGCCATCGGTGTTCCAAATGGAAACAGCACCCGGAAGCACGATGGCTGGGATTGCGGTAAAGGGAAAAACATCTGGTCGAGCAACTACCTGAACGGTAACTTTTGCGGATACGATGGAAGCAACCTCTTGTACCCAACAATGGTTGGCACACCTGCAATCGGACCACCCATTGAAGCTGGATTTATCCTGGTGGTCTATGGAGGTCCAAACGGGTACCAGACTCCAACGACTTCCAATACAGACTTTGACTGGGATGGGGGCGTCGCGATTGCCTGCGACGACTTCTATAACAACTGTTACCAAGGCGCCACCGGAACCAAAAAGTTCTATCAGTGGACGAATCTGATTTATGGATCACTGACCACTTCGGATGCGGCTCAGTACAACCTTGCGAATTACACGGGTGTTGATGCCTATCACAATCCGGCTTGCCAGGCGAACCCGAACGGATCAAATCTGGCGAATCAGTGCGTCGGGACCATGATTCCGTCTCCATTCTTCTATGCAGCCGCTGACCCAGCATCTCAAACCGGTTCGTACATGCAGATCCCACAAAGCTTCGGTAACGTCATGACCGTTGCCGACGTGAACGGGGATGGCGTGGATGATCTCGTGGTCGGGATGAGTACGTATTACAATTACGCTGGAACTGGAACCAGCGCCATTAACTCCGCGGGCAATCCAAACTTCAACAACAGCACCAGCGGCATTGCTACGAACTATACGACTTCCAATGCCAGCGACAACTTCGGTCACGGTGCCGCCCTGATCTATTATGGGGCAAGCAATCATGGTCTCGTTGCACCCAGCGCGGAATTCTATCTCGGATCGCAGGCAAGAGGAGTCACCACTTCAAACACCGCAGTCACGGCGCCTTCCATTGTCTTCACGATTTACCCGTCCTATCCGTCAAACCTGGCCAAAGTTCCGACAGCGGAACCAGCAGCAGGTGATACCAGCCGCGCCTTTGGTAGCAACATCGTCTCCGGTGATTTCAATGGAGATGGTGCCGACGATCTTGCAATCGCGAGTGCGGGCGGAACCGTCTACATCTATTACGGACCGATTTGTCAGAGCGACAATGACAAGACCGTGCTGGATACCACAGGCGGCATGTACCAGACTCCAAACACGACCGCACAATTCTCCCTTCCGTCGCCTTCATGCAAGACCTTCTCTCTCGGAAGCAGTGGAACATTTGGTTCGAGTGCCACGGCAGGATCAACGGGCGTGAACAAGCTCCGCCCTCAAATCATTCAAATGAATGGTACGATCGGGACCGGCTTTGCAACCACTCTCGTTGCCCAGAGACGAGGACTCGGAAACATTAAAAACCCTGGATGGAAAACCTCTTATCAGGGTGCTTCGGACCTGATCATCGCAGGCCCGAATGGAAACGATCCGAACGCGAGCCTTATTCCGGGTAAATACACGGGACTCGGTTATGTATTCTTCGGACACGAGTCAGGAGATCCGGGCTTCCCAACCACCGGTGGTATCTACGTTGGGAACGCAAGTTACAACGGAGAAATCGTGACCTCGGGAAGCAACTATTTTTATGCTCCGATGCTTCTCAGACCACACAATCCGGACGATTCCGTCGGGCAGTTCTACAACTTCCCGGTCACGACCGGCGATTTGAACGGCGATCAGCGAATGGATGTTCTTTTCCCGACTCAGGATCTGAACTCGACTCAGGATCCAAATATCAATGCAACCGCCGGAGGGGGATTCCGTCTCTTCTACTAGAGAGACTGGAAGAAAGGGGGATAAATGAAAATTTTAAAAACTCTCTGCATTTTATTATCAACCGTATCCCTGCTTTCCTGCGGTGGCGCGAGCAATAAGCTGAGCCAGACCGCAGGGAGCATCATCATTACCGCGGGTGCATCCATCACCTTTGACATGTCCGACGTCATGGCGCTTGATCCGGCACTCGATTATTCCATCGTATTAAAGAGGCCGGCTGACAACTACAAGGCCACCACCACGCTGCTCGATCTCACCCAGTTGATCCAGAGCACTCCGAGCACGGACAACACCTATACTTATATTCTTCCAAAGGAACTCGCCGGCATCAGTCCGATCATCGTCGAAGTGACGATCCCGTCCATCAAGGCCGACATGACTGACGTGATTTTTTCGGATACGAGATACGTCAAGCCGGGGATCGCATCCACTCTCACGTACCAATTGCTTCAGTTTTTTCCGGGCAAGAAATTTTCGGACTTCTCTTCCTTTGATTACAATGGAATCAAAAACCTGGTCACGACCCAGGTGGATCAGATTCACGCTCAGACCGAACGTCTCGATTACGCGACCATTCGTTACGATCGCCTGATGCGTTTCTTTAAAAACGGATTCGCCTTCAATCCGACCTTCCTGACAGCGGTTCGGGATTTTGGAATCAACTACGGCTTCACCATGGCCACTATTCCGGGACTGCAGGCTATTGATACCCCGGAAAACAGCCTCGACAGTTATCAGTACGCTACGAACTTCACCGTCGGCGGTGTTGCAGTCGCCAACTACCCGATGAACGAACTGAACAACATTCCCCAACTCGGAATGGCCAGTCCGGGCGTGGGCTGGAGAATTTTTGCCCGCGAGGGAGATCATATTTCTGTTCAGGTTTCTGCTGTCGACATCGACAACGACTTCATCGACAAGAGCATGATCGTGCAGTACGTTCCGCGTATCCTGCCCCGCTATCTTCCAAACGGGATTGATCCGAATAATCTGCCCAAACCAGAAGCCACTCCTAATTACGAGACGTACGTCCACATCTCCGGCCCCGAAGCCGCGGACACCTATCAGTCTCCGAAGATCCAGTACAGTGAGGCACTCGACCTGAGCATGTACCAGAAATGTATTCTCGGTGTCTGCACTCCTTGTGATCCGGCCGACACGAACCCGGACTGCGGAGACACTGCTTACCGAAACATCTATTATCTCGTTTCAGACGGAATGATGATGATCCCTTTCCACTGGAACTTCCGCTATGCGGACGTGAACCGCGGACCAAAAATCATCCGGACTTCCCAGAACGCAGTCAACCAGACGACCATCGACACCCTGTCGGTCAGTCAGATTCCGAGTGTGGTTTTATCCTCGGGCAAGGATTACGGAACCCTGGCTCTGAAAGACATTTCACCGGTCCCTCCTGTTCTCGATCCGAACATATTTTACCAGCACGCGTCCCACTGTGAAACGAACCCGAATGATGTCACCCAGGCCGTTCACGCAAAATCGGACGGTCCATGGAGTTGCGCATTTGCAGTCTACGATCCGGACGTCGATGACGATCCGAATGCGGCAATGGACAACTTCTATTACTCCCTTGCGAACTACGAGCCCTCCACCGAGATTTTCGTCAACGGAAGCCAGCTTTCTCCAACGATGCAGTTGCAGCCAACGACTTCGGGTGCCCTGCTTCCACACTGCGTCGACTCAAGCGGTGTCACCCACCTTCGTTGCGGACTCGGACTTTATTCCATCACTGTAGACAACTCGGTGAAAATTTCTTCCGCGACCAAAACTTCTTCCACCTTCAACTATGATGTTGTGGTCACCGACCGACCGACCGGCGGATTCACCGATACCCAGACCATCTCCCGGGTGATTAAATTTACTCCGATTCCCGCACGTCTCGTAAACTTCAGCGACGTGAACAGTCCTCCCGGAGCCCTTCAGATCAATACTGAGTACGGGCCATCGGATCCTTATGTTCAGGCCGGAACCCTGATCAACGGAATTCAGACCCAGACCGGCGTCTACAAAAGAAAAGAGATCTACCTGAACGAGATCCTCGCTCTCTCGAATTTTCCGACCGGAGCGAATCCGGAGGCCGCAGGTTTTCACAGCAATGGTTTCGACAACGGAAATGGTTTCCAGGGAAATGGGGTCAATCCAAATCCAAGACATCCAATTTTCAATTTCACAGTGAATGGCACCGCCATCAACATGAGTCCGTACTTTACGCAGCCACGGATGGTCCAGGTTTCCCTGCCGACCTTTGATGTAAACGGACTCCCCGCCTCCATTCCTCCAGCTGCGATTCCAATCCTGCTTGGAAACCTGCTGAATTCAACCATACCGGGTGGAACCAACCCTGATCCATTCGGAAAACCTTATACCATTGCTTACCCGGTCGGCGGATCTCTCTTTCCTCCAAATCTCGTTGACCCAACGACCAGCGAAAACTACGACGCGTTGATGACTTACAGTCACCCGCGGCAATTCGATAATATCTGTGCGCTCAACCAGAACAATGCGGGCCCGGACGTTGGCGGAAAAATCTGGGATCAACGGAACTACAACTCCGCACCGAATGCGGGTGGCGGATGGACATTTGAGATCGATGCTGTGGATCTGGACAACGTTGCCCTGCGGGTATCGGAACCGTATGAACCGGTCTATCTAAGCGTTGCCTCCGATGACAACAAAGAGATCACTTACTGTAATTACAATTCCCCTTACACGTACACTCCGACTTTCGACACCTACAATTCGACCACTACTGGCGGCGTAACGAAACCCTCAGTTGATTCGGAATTTTGTAACTGGAAAGGCTCCGCTCAGTCCGTCATGCAACCGGTCAGCGTTTTTTACACCGACAAGGACGGGGCACTCAAGAAGATGGTTTACCATCGTCTCAGGGTCCAATGGCGACCAAGGGACAACGACAATCCGGAAAACCTGGACGCTTCGCTCAATCCGCTTCCAAGTGCGGTCCGGGCGCTCCTGACGTCGATCAAACTTTACGGCGACACAAACAAAAATGCAGTCGATCCGAACTCTTTGGACGCAATCCAGGACGAGGCACTTTACAGTCCGTCTGATCCGATTTTGCCAGACAATCTTCTTCTCGGTGCGGAACGGAAGGACATGCAGTCTTGCATCGGGCTCATCAATCCTACCGTCGCCAGCATGGCATCTGCCATCGTGAATGATGTGTTCACGACTCCTGCCGACTTTACGTTTCACGTCTTCGATTCGAACAGAAGGAACGAAGGTTCGACCACCAACGTTCTACCGGGAGTGTATGAAGCGGAAGTCGTCATGAACGGCTACAACGATTCAGACATGCTCACCAACGGAATCTCGGGAACGGATTTCGTTCGCTTCGCTCCTTTCATTCGCAACTGCGGTCACCTGGCCGTAGCGAACCCGGATCCAAAACCGATGTTGTGGTACGCAGGTCCGGACAAGAGACCACGGACCCGTCTTTATACCGTCAATTACAACCATGGCCAGGCACAGAGTGACACCAACGAATTCTGCATTCGCTCCGGATACCAGGCTTATCAGGAAGCGTCCACTTCGCGCATCTTCGACAAAGCCGCTCTTTATACGGGAACGGGCCTCACGGTTCCAACCGTAGTGGACATGACCCAGTTTACCGATGCGGCCGGCAAGCCCTGTTTTCCGGGACAGACCGCTCCGATCACCGTCGACAACAACAGCATTTCCTATCTCATGACGGCGACATCCTGTCCGGCTTCGAGTTTTGCGTCTGATCCAAACTGGCAGGTCTTTGATTTCAGCCCATCCGCTCCTCAAAATGGAAGTATTTTCACGAGCGCGATTCCAAATCCACTTCTCTCCTTCAAGCTTTTTCCGCAGTTTTACGGCGCGGATGTGAAGAGCGGTGTCTTCAGTGCGAATGCATTACGTTTGGACATCTATGGGATCGATACATTCATCCTCGATCCGACGACCCATCTCGACAAGGCTCTGGTTACCGATTCGATCAATTCCCCTTATTCACCGTGGATTGACACCACCAACACCCAAGCCCACATGAGCACAATGCTCACTCAGTTTGGACCTGCCCAAGCAGGATATCTCCTTGGTTTTGTGGATCGAGACCATCAACCCACTTCATTCACACTTGCGGATACGACACCCACACCATCGCCGACCGCATCGATGATCTCGTTCTACCATATCTCTTCTTCGGGATTGATCGAAGGGTTCGCCAAGGGTGCGAATGGTGTGAGCGGCGCTACCGGCGTCACCCTCAACATTCCGATCCGGATCATGGATCACAATCTCCCGACCACTTTACTTGAAAATGATCCATACGATATCTATCAATATCTTCCACTGACTGTCGCTTTAGGCGGCGCCACTGCCTCGGCTGCACCCTCTTGGGACGGAACCCGGTTCAGACAGTCAAGTGACTGTTTGGGCACACCGTCCTTTGATTCCGCACCAATCCCTGGCGCCACACCGGTTTTCCCCGGCTCGACCTTCGCCTTCCCGGGCAACGTCACCACTCCGAACTTCATTTACTCCGTTTTCGAGGACTTCCGGAAGTGTACCTTCTCTTGGACTCCGGCTGCGGCCGACGTCGGAAACAAATACACCTACAACTTCAACGTGCAGGATAACCCGTCAGGCGCGGGGGGTATCCACCCGCTCGGAGTGGCATCTCCTCCCCTCGGACTCATCATTCCGTCTGATTCAGACCCGATTAGCAACGGACCGCTTTCACCTTTTTCAGTTACATTCCAGAGTATCGAGACCAACCTGGCTCCTTATTTCGTGAACTCGGTGAACTGCGGAAGTGGCGCCTGCCAGAACCAGAACATCTATACGACGACAGACAACAGCGCGAACGACTGGAAAAAAGCATTTGGCGGAACCGGCCTGCAGTTCAGTACTTGTACCGCCGCTTCCGGTTTCAGTTGCGCTGCGATTCCAGGTCCGACACCAATCCAGGCAAACGACATGCTGCTCACCAATGGGGGTCTGCCTTTTGTTCTGACCGAAGGTGCTGCGGCCAGCTTCAGTGTGTCCGCGCAGGATGACAACATCACTGCATCCATGAAGACTCTCATCGGAACACCACCCAGAAGCGTCCTTGTACTCAACAAGACAGCTGGAACCTACTCTGAGTACAGCGTTCCTCAATGGACAACCCTTGCGTTCGGAAATACGGGAAGCACCACGCAGACCACCAACTTTACTTTCAGCTGGACTCCAAACGACCTGGAAGCCTTTTATCTCTCCAATACCGATGGATTCCTGATCCCTGTCGTGATTCAGGACAAGGGCTATACCGCGAGTACCGATGCCGATTTCCCTTCCAGTTTCATTGTTCCTCCGTTGAAACGGACGATCTGGATCTGGGCAACCTTGCAGGTTGCAAACGCTTCACCCACTGTTGTTTATCTGAACCCGGGTGAGTTGCCACTCGCAGGCGCGAACCTCCTGTTCCAGACCGGTCAGAGCACGGTTTATACGCTCAGGATCAAAGATACAGATACGGCACGGTTTACCGCGGGTGGTAACACCAGCCCTTTCATCGTTGATTATGCCAACACTCCATCGCTTTTTGCTTCACCCGCTTCAACACCAGGACCAGTCATGAACCTCAGTGGGAACTATCTCACCCAGGATTTCAAGATCTCGACCACCACCCTCACTTCGGCAGATATCGGAACCTACGGCGTCAGATTAATCATCAAGGACCCGGGTGATCCTTCGAAAGGTCTTGCGGCATCTCCAAGCAGTGGAGATGCAACAATCGCATCCGCACCGGATGTACCGATTGTCTTCAGTATCACTGTTGTCGGAAAGCCGTTCTTTGTTGTTCCGAATACGGGTACAGGCCAAAACTGGGCGCATGTCTTCGTCAACAACATCAACCCGACTCCGTTCTCTTATCCGATGTCGATTTCCATCAGTCGCCCGACCGACCTGACTGCCACGTTCTTCATGGGGATCGATCAGAGTCAGGCCTCGACCATCCCGATGAAAACAACTGCGGGTGGTACCGGGGGAATGTACGTGAACCAGGACTACGTCTTGAAGTGGCCGGACACACCGTTCCTTGATTCACACGGAAATCCGATGGCGGGTCAGAGATTCACCGTACCCATTTACGCTGTTTCCCAGGCGGATTGCGGTTCTGGATCAAACCTCACTCTTGTCCGCTACAATGAGAGTACGGGAACCATACAAACCTGCGCTCTTTCAACCGCAAAAGTAACCGCCGATGCCGCGAATGAAACCATGAACCTGCGGGTATTGGCGAACAACCAGCTTTCTCCACTTCCAAGTCCGTCTGCTTATGAAGCGGACCGCGTGGTCACGGGGGTCGATACATCGGCTCAAGAACAAGCTGCGATCACTCATTTCGCCGAGTTCAAGGGACACTGTGTGAACTGCAGCATCCTCGACACCGTTACGGGAGTTTCATCCAATCCAAATGGTGCAAACAACCTGGTGATCGCTCCAAACCAGAGCACTGGTTCGGTCTCGTATAAAACCAGCACTGGATTTGCAAACTCCTTGAATTTCCAATATGCGACCGACACTTCCGGAAACTACACCATCACGAAAAAATACGGGGACGTGAACCCGACCTATGTTCCTTTGAAGTCAATCAGCCTCTCCGCCACCAAAGGAGAAAGCCTGAGTTTCACCGGCACTCTGACTGCAGCGCCAAATCCATCGCCTGCTCCGGCAAGCGCATATCGCTGGTATGTGAACGGATGTTTGAAACAGGCGGGGATGATCACATCCAATACCATTACCTTCAATTACAAGCTCGGCATCCTGTCCTCGGGATTGAACAATGGCTGTGTCGGACAATTCTCAATCAACGAAACTGGCGCAAACAAGCTCGGACAAGTGCTGGTTCGTTTGAGTATTTACAACAACATCGAGGCGATTGCCACGACAGCCACTCCTGCACCGACAACAGACGGAGCGACAGTCACCTATCTGTGGAAGATCAACGTTCTCAACAACGCTCCGAGTTTGCAGTCCGCGACACCGCTTGCACTGACTTACACCGGAAACCAGTCAATTGGTCTTGCCTTGCCGGTCACCTTGTCCGGTACCGACTATCTTGCCTACACGGATCTGACCAACGGTACTTCCACGAAAGTCCACTTGCGGGCCTTCCAATATGACGGAAGTCTGCTCAGCACCGGTCCGGATGCGGCCTCCAGTCTCACGAGTCAGGCGACGACTCTCGGAATTCAACCGACTGCACAGCCGATTCTGACCTTGTCCACCCTTTCAGCAAGCAGCTATCCCGCTCCCGCGGCCGCGATGAGTTTCTTTCAAGCAACCACCACCGCATTCGGTGCGAACCTGATTGGATCCACATTCACGAACTGGACGTCTGCCTATTGGGATCAGATCGCTGCTTACAGCGTCTTCTCCCGATACTTCCTGAGTTCGACGCCATCGGCGTGGTTCTCGACGGATCAAAATCTGTATGATCATAGCACCACTGAAAAGGCGAATTTCTATCTGATCGATGGAGTCGCCGGTTACAAATCATCGACTCAGTACTGGACGAAGAACATCAATACGGCTCCGTCCATCTATACCAGTGCAAGTGCTCCATTCTCGGATCCGACACGCCAGGGAGTCAGAAAAAACATCGTTGCGGGAACCAACACTCTGATTCAGTTCGTGGGTGCAAAAAACCTTCCTTCATCGACCACTTCAGGAAGTCTCTGGATCTCGACACTTGCTCCGGCAACCAATCCGGACAATTTGAAGGCAACCGTTCTGCAAACCATGAACTTCACCACGAGCTCGCCGGGAGTGGGCGACTGTAATTTCAGCGGAACACCGCTGGATGGCCAGTATGTCAGCACGACCGATACCCTCTTTGTTCTGGCTGCATCAAACAACGGGGGTGGCGGTGGAATTATGGCAGTCAAGGGAGCAACCTCGGGATCCGCAACTTGTACGATATTGACCACTGCCACTGCAAATCCTTCGTTGAACTCCTCCGAGTTCAACCCGAACCTGATGAAGAGCGTCTTCGACACCAACAGCGGATATATATACGGCCTGATCGCGAAAACCGGGGGCGCTGCGGGACAGATCTATTACATCGACACCTACACCAATCAGGTGTTCCTGCAGGATCTTCCGACGGGTATCACTCCATCGGCTCTGATCTACTCAAAGACGCAGAATGCCGTTCTCCTCATGGACGGCGACAAGTCCACGTCACCTGTGAAAGCACCAACTCTTTACAGAATCTGGTAAACTTCGCATAATCAGATCATGGGCCTGAAAAAGAAGAAGATCTGGATCTCCTCGTTTGTCATCGTTGCCATTGCTGGTGCGGCTGGATTTTTCATCCGCAAGCACTATTACAAACCGCACATCGGAGATCAGCCCGTTTCCCTGGAACAGATTCTTTCCGAACGGGCGAAACAAGCCGACATCTATCTCGATGGTCCTCTGGGAAAAGCATTCTTTGCAAAGAACTGGGTAGAGGTGAAAAAACTTATCGTACAGGCGAAACGACCGCACTTCGAACTCGCAAATGTGATCCGTGCAGGCTACATCCACAGCCGCATGAAAGAGCTTCACCCTGCTGATTACGCGGAAATTTACCTGATTCTTCTCGATCTCCTGGAACAGAAGGGCAATGATCCCATGGGATACGATCTTCTTCTCGCTCAGTTTGAACGCCTTCCGCTTCCTCCCGTGGACTCCGAAGCGGACAAACGCGT
>OUNO010005411.1_pt1 | contig 65236 bp, 52 predicted proteins | sample 1779811 | NCBI WGS metagenome assembly OUNO01 (sample SAMEA3914804, study PRJEB12502) | metagenome | biome: forest; material: soil | place: Canada | collected 2010-06-25 | depth 0.3 m
ACATGATTCGACATCGCGGTCCGAATTGCTTCAAGTACGTTCGGATCTTTCATCGTGTAGATTTCGAGATCGAGAGTCTTCTTGGTTGCCTGAATCAGGGGGATCAGAGGAGAGCTGACGGAGTTTTCAAAAAGCTGATCTGCTCCTGTCCGGGAAGCGGACAAAGGCGCAAAAATGTCAGCTTGGGATGATCCAATGCTCATCCAAAATGCGAATCCGAGTATGAAAATCCGGCCCAATCTCATGCGTCGCTCCGAGGGTGTTTTCGCAGATTTTGCGCAATGTTTCAAGAATTAGTTAATCCAGACCAATCACATGAAATCATTGATGTTTTCACAAGGCTCACGAGTTCCTTCCAAGGCGGCTGAGACCCAAACAAAAAGGGCCCACCCCCAGGAGGGGCAGGCCCGATTCAATCTTTTGGATGACTGGAAGTAAGGACTACTTCGCTTCTTTCACTTTTGCAGCCTTCATAATCAGCTGGATGGTGAGTTCTTCACGAACGCGGTATTCGAAGTTCGTTTTGTCGCGTGGATTCGCTTCGAAACGTTCTTTCAGGGTTTTTACATCCATGCCGAAGTTATCAGCCATTTTCTTTGTCTCAGCGTCGAGATCGTCTTTAGTCGCTTCCACTTTTTCTTTTTTCGCGATGGAATCGAGAAGGATACCGGCACGAACTTGCATGTCAGCGCGTTTTTTGAAGTCTTCGAGCTGGCTTACGATCGCGGATTGAACCATCTGATCGTTGAAGCCGTAGCGCTTGAGTTCTTGAGCATAGTCATCCGCGAGAGCGCGGATCTGGCTGTACACGAGAGCTTGAGGAACTTCGAACGGGTTCTTCTCGATGAGCTTTTCGATCATCTGATTGCGGAACTGATTCTCAACTTCTTCAGATTTATTTTTCGTGAGCATCTCTTTTGATTTCGTTTCGAAATCAGCGACGCCTTCGTAACCGAATTCTTTTACGTACTCGTCGTTCCACTCAGGAAGGGTTTTTTCTTTCACTTCGCGGAGGTCAAGCGTGTATTCCGCTTCTTTTCCAGCGAGATTCGCATCAGCGTAGTCTTTCGCGTAGGTCATTTTAAAGACCTTGTTTTCGCCTGCTTTTACACCAATGATGTTCTTTTCGAACTCAGGGATAAGCTGGCCGCTGCCGATTTCAGCAGAACGGTTTCCAGAAAGTTCCGGAGCCGCTTCGAATTCTTTTTCGTTTTTCAGTTTGCCTTCGTATTTGAAGTCAACGAAGTCGCCGGTTTTTGCAGCGCGGGTAACCGGAGCCATCTCAGCCTTGCGGTCGAGAAGGTTCTTCTTCACGCGTTCAATGTCTTCTTTGTTCACTTCAGGAGAACTTTTCTCGAGAGAGAGACCTTTGTAATCTTTTGGTTCCACTTCTGGAACGATTTCGACAGTCGCTGCGTAAGAGAGCGATTCGCCATCGTGAATGTGGATGTGAGTGTGATCGTGTCCATCGGTTTCGTGGCCGTGAGGAACGCCTTCGATTTGTGGCTCACCTACGATGCGGAGAGGGTGCTGCTTCAACGCTTCGGAGTAAGTTTCGCTGATGAGGGCCTGGAGCGCCTTCTGTTTCACATCTTCAGCGTAGTATTGCTTCACCATCGCCATCGGCACTTTGCCCGGGCGGAAGCCTTTCAGTTTTGCAACTTTCTGGGTTTCCAGAAATTTGGACTCAACGGTCTTGGTCACTTTGGCTGCAGGGATGGTGACAATGAATTTCTTTTGGATGGCGGATACGTTCTCTAGCTTAATTTGTGTTTCCATAGAGATCTGGTTTATACCAAACGCGCTCTAAAGTCAGCCCTTTTGCAGGGGCAGTGGGCCCTACCAGATTTCTTTTTTGCGATGACAAAATGACAGCCATTTCAGCCGGATTTCGGTATTTTTCGCCAATTTGGAGCAGCGTTCCAGCGATTCCCCGGACCATCTGCTTTAAAAAGCCGGTTCCGACCAGTCTGACGCGCACCACACTGAACTCCCGCTCGTTCAAATCCTGTCCCGGAAAGATCGGCATGGGCTCCCGGGTGACCTTCGCTTCAAGGATTTTACGGACCGTAGAACGGCCCTCCGGGGCTCCGGAAGCCTGAAAGGACTTGAAGTCGTGCTCGCCAACCAGATGGTTCAGGGCCTCCTGCATGCCCTCAACATCGAGAGTTTTCTGGATCCACCAAGTGGTGTCCATGAGATGCGGGAGGGGGCACGGCCCCTGCTGGAAGTAGAAACTATATTGTTTATGGGTCGCCGATCGCTGGGCGTGGAACTCGTCTGGAACCTGAAAAGCCTCCATCACCCGGATGTCTTGGGGAAGAAGGGAGTTCAATCCGCGCTTGAAGACTTCTTTCGTGAAGCGGTTGCCTTCCTGCTCAAAGCGAAAATGGGCGACCTGACCAACAGCGTGGACACCGGCATCGGTTCGTCCGCTTCCCACAACCGTAATCGGAACGCTCGTGATTCTGCTCAGGGCATTTTCAACCGTTTCCTGGATGCTCGGAAGTTCCGGCGCTTTTTCCGGATTCCGGCTCTGTCTCTGCCAACCGCAGTAGTTTTTTCCGATGTAAGAGAGTCTGAGAGCGTACTTCATTTCAATACTCGAACAGGAAGCCCGCGTAGATTCCGTCACGAGTGAAAGTCACACCCGTCTGAACGAAACTATCGAGAAAATTGTATTCGACGATGAGATAGGAGTGCTGAACACCCGCGCTCAAAAAGCTTTCACCGGTGGTCGTAGGGTCGAGGAAATCAAGAAGAAGTGCGGCTCCGACATTGATGTCGTAGATCGCAGAAACACCGTATTTATCCCGGTTACCGTCGTTCCGGATCTCGTCGTAAAACATTCCACCCACTCCGACTCCGACATAGGGACGAAGCGCGCGAAGAAGATTGAAACGGTAGTAAGCATCCACCATGACCGGAACTTGAAGAAAGGAGAACTTGGTCTGCGCTTTGGTTGTTGCCGGATCACCGAAAGGAAAACTCAACTGACCGAAACCTTCAGCATAACTTACACCCACGTCCCCACCGATGGCGAGTGAGCCAAAGTTTTCGGAGTGAATGAATTGTTTTTCGCCGTGGAGGATGAGATCGGGCTGCCAGCCGCTTCCGTAAATATTGTCGAATGTGGCGCCGGCACTTGGATTTTTGGTGTTGTTGACATTCAGACCCGGAGAGACACCGAGTTTGAATCCGAAAGCCGCAGTGATCGGCGGTCTCTCTGGAACCGGATAACGATCCCGTTTTTCCTTCACCATCTTGATCGGGCTTTCTTTCACGTCTTCGGGTGGAAGTTTGGCCTTTTCTTTTTCGGCGTAGCCCTGGGAGCTCTCTTCCGGTGGCAGATCTTTCTTTATATTTTCAGAATAACCTTGCGCCGGAGCTTCACCCGGACCGATTTTTTTTTTGATTTTTTCGATATAGGAGTCAGAAGAAGGTGGAGTGACTCCTTTTTTTGCGTCTTGTTCCGCAAGTTCCTTCTTCACTCGATCAATGTAAGGCTGTGGACTATTTTCTTCCGCGTGAGTAATTTTCAGGATTGCCCAAGCCATGAGTTCCACCGGTGCAAGCAAGCGAAGCGCAAAGGAACGAATTACCGGCTTGTCCCATGCCCACTCAGCCAGTGCGGGAGAGTAAGTGTAATAGGTTTCAATGAATTGCTGTCCAAGATCGGATTTGGAAAGAACATGATCCCGGAAACGACGAAGCATCATGACGGGAGCTGCGCGACCATCATGAAAAGCCGCTGTTGCGATGAAACATTTACTTTCAGTCAGGAGACCGGAAACGGGCTGCGCCTGAACCGGATAAGGCAGCGGGCACACATCGTTTGAAAAAATTCCCGCGTCATTCATGGCGTAAAGATTTGCCGAATAACTATGGGCTACATCATTTGCAGCAGTTGCATTGACGAATCCACCGGCACCCTGGCGTCCGGCGTTTCCAAGATAGTCCGCAATGATTCCACTCGGCGTCCCGTTGGAAACCGTAGTGGGAGCCGTAGTTCCTGTCCGAGCCAATACAACAAAATTGGTCACCGGGGTTCCGGCACCACTGGTAGAGGTGTTTGCACTGGTCAGATAGTTCCCGGTATCAATGTAGATCTGGGAGTCACCGGGGAAGTAAGAATCCTGAACAGGTCCGGTCGGACAGGTCAGAAGCGGTGGCACCGAAGTAATTCCAAGCGTACAGCTTCCAGTATCGGGAGTACTCACCTGGGTTGCATAAGGTGTGGTGGCATTGATGACATAAAAGTTCACCGTATAAGGCTGGGTCAGATAATCATTGGTAAAGTGCAGGTAATTACTCGTTGAGCACAAGTTGCCTGATGCACCCGTTGCCTGACAAAACGCTCCGAGCGTGAACGAAACCCGGAGGATCGAACCCGGAGAGTAGTTTGCATAGGCATTATTCACGGTGAGTCCGTTTACAGAGGCGGTCTGACAGGTGATGTACCCGACCCCGGTATTACAAGTCGGAGGCGCATCCGAATTAACCGGTGCTCCGTTTCCGAGAGTTCCGGCACCAGTCAGCTGAACGGGTACCGTTGCTCCAGTTGGAGTGATTGAAATTGCGGCGTTCTGATTTGCCCCAATGGCGAAATTTGCATTGGAACTGAGATCAACCCAAAGCAGAGTGTTCGGATCCGAAGTGTTCAGCACGCGGAAGCCCTGTCCGGCAGCGGCACTCACACTCACCGAAGCTGCAGTCGTGGAATCTCCGGCAAAATCCTGAAGACACTGGGCCCCGTCACCCATCAAATGTTGAACATAAGGGCCCGGCTGATTGATCAGCACGGTCGCCTGCGCGGAACTGCTCAGAAGCAAGAGGCCTAAAAAGCATTTTACTTCAGGTTTGATTCGCAAGCGTCGCTCCCTGTTTTTTATCCCGCAGGTACAACCCTACGGCCCAGAAAAGACTCAAGACCAGGTAGGTGTAGCCAATCGCAAAAAGAGTTACTTCCGGTGCCTGAATGATCGCAAGGATGATGACCACCGGAATAAGAAGAATCCAGACTTTTCCACGAGCGCGCCAGTTCACTTCTTTGAAAGAAGGGAACGGGATATTGCTCACCATGAGGAGCGCGAGCAGAATGCTGAGGCCCATCATGAAATATTTCATGATTGAATCGCCAAAAAGATTGAATTCGGATTGCATGAGGACTGCAGTCACGATCAGAGTCGCCGAAGCCGGAGAAGGAAGTCCCTGGAAATATCCTTTACGAACTTTGTTGGCTTTTGCGGAGTTCGCAGACTCATCCGTGCTCACGTTAAAGCGTGCAAGTCTCAGCGCCGCACAGACAGCGTAGAACGCTGTTGCACTGATTCCGAAACGGTCAAGTGTCGTTCCCGCGAAAGTGTAAAGAAGGATTCCGGGAGCGACTCCGAACGAAGTCAGATCCGAGAGGGAATCGTATTGAACCCCGAAAGAAGAAGTTGCGCGCGCCATGCGGGCAAGGCGCCCGTCGACAGAATCGCAAAGTGCACCAAAAATAATGAACCAGCAGGCGAGGTTGTACTCACCGCGAAAGGCATGAAGGATCGATACAAATCCGAACACAAGGTTCGCCGTCGTGACCAGATTCGGAAGAATGTAGATCTTTTTCATAAGTGACTTCAAATATAACAGAATAATCGGGTCGCGCAAAAGAATTGACGCTGAACGGATAGACTTAAGCCACACCGCCCCGATGATGAACGGGGTTCGGTTTGAGGAGGCCTTTTTGAAGCTTCACTTCGGCTTCAGAGGCACGCAGGTAACGCGGTTTCAGGGTATCGGATTCCCGAAGAAGGCCCTGTTGGATCGCCTCGAAAGCGAGACGGGAAATTGAAGAAACCTGGACTTGGTGCAAGGCTGGATTTTCAACCTTCACACGGGACTTCACTGGAAGTTGCTTGAACACTTCTTCGTAACGTTTCACCGAACTTCCCACCGCAATCCAGCGGGCGGAAGCCCCGGCTTTTTTCAAATGTTTTTTCGCATGCTCGATCACTTCGTCGGGAGTCAGAACGCCTTCAATCACGCCTCTGCCCCAGATTCCGGGAAGATCGCCGTCGGCAAACGAAATGCAGTCCCGGACGGACTTCAGATTCCCCGAAAGCGTGAACCACTCTCCCTTGGTCGCATCCGTGCAGGCCAGAATCAGGATGGATTCGATGGATTTTTTCTCTTTCGAGGCCCAGTCGCTGACAACATTGAAATGATCCACCACTCCCCGCGCAAGAAGAGCGAGACTGGAAATCGGAATCACCGGAATCCCAAGCGTCTTTGCCAGCATCCGGGCAGTCGCTATACCGATGCGAAGGCCGGTGAAGGAGCCTGGCCCCACCCCGACCGCGATTCCCTTGATATCATTAATGGTCCAGCCGGCACTCTGAAGAACCGTATCGATGCTCCAGAGGAGTCTTTCCGAGTGCCGGGAAGTATCAAGACTCAGAGACCAGGATACCACTTCACGCAGTTCTCCATTCGTGATTTCAAATGCTGAAATCACACCGGTAACGCTTGAAGTATCCCATGCAAGATAACGTTCAGTGACAGAGGTCATTAGTTGAAGATCGGAAGTCTTGAAATATCGTTTTTCATCACCACACCCATGATCAGAAGAATGAGAACCAGCCCGACCTGTTGAACCATTTCAATCTGTTTGAGTGAGAGTGATTTTCCGCGAATGCCTTCGATGGCAAGAAGTACGATGTGTCCGCCATCCAGTACCGGAATTGGAAGGATGTTCAGAACGCCGAGGCCGATGGAAAGCACGCCCATCATTTTCAAGAAGTCCATCAATCCGCGGGAAAGGGAATCCCCGGCTAGTTTTCCGATCAAAATCGGTCCCCCGAGAGATTTAACCGATACCTGGCCTTGAACCATCTTGCCGATGGAAATCAGGTTCCGGGCACTGAGTTCAATCATGCGCGCGGTTCCCTTGTACACAAGTACGAACGGATTCCAAGTCTGCTCAATCACCATTGCAGGCTCGAGCATGGATGGAACCGGCATCACGCCGATCGTGTATTGTTTCAATTTTTTAAGAAGTGGATCGCGTTCGGTGCTCACCTGAGGAACGATCTGGAGATCAGTCGTCTTGCCATTCCGGATGGAAGTGACAGTCACCTTCCCGTGATCTTCTCCTGCTTTTTGAATGCGCTCACGCAATTCAAAGAAGCTGTGGATCGATTTTCCATCCACTGCGGAGAGATAATCGCCCTTTTGAATTCCAGACTTGTCAGCCGGACTGTCCTTTACGGCCATTTCGATGAAAAGCTCGGATGAGAAAAGACCAAAATCATTTTCGAGATTGCCGGTGTACTTCGGAGCAATCAGAGTCACGGTGCGGATCGCACCTTTTTCATCTTTCAGTTCAACCGGGAAGCCGGTCTTTCCGAGAGTCGGACTCAGGTCAGCATAAGCTTTTTCAACCTGTTCGTAGGTATCTGCTTTTTTTCCGTTGACGGAAACCACCTCATCCCCGAGTTTGATTCCAGCTTTACCTGCAATGCTTTCCGGATCACGCGCGCCAACTTTGGTCATGCGGGCCATTGGAATCAGACCTTCCAGAGTTCCAACCTGTCTTTTCTCGCCATAAACACTGAAACCTTCATCCGCACCGGTCTGGGTCTTGATGTCGATCTTGCTGCCATTCCGGTCCACGCCGAAATCCACGAGAGTGGCTGGCTTGTCGGAAAGCTTGTTCATGAGTTCGTCGAACTTGGTTACAGCCTCACCGTTCACGGAGACAATCTTGTCCCCTTGAACGAATCCTGCTTTGGATGCAACTGTATCGGGAAGTACACGGCCAATGACAGTGGACATCTGCGGTTCACCGATTGCCATCATTGCCATGAAGACAAGTGCAGCCCAGATGAAGTTGAAAAGAGGGCCGCCTGCGAAAATGAAAAATCTTTTCCAGCGTGCTTGAGAGTGAAGCGCGCGTTTTTTCTCTTCGTCGGAAAGTTCCGTCGTCGGATCTTCTCCGAGAAGTTTTACGTAACCGCCGAGTGGAATCGCGGAGATCCGGAACTCGGTTTCACCCAATTGCTTTTTCCAAAGCACCGGTCCGAAGCCGATCGAGAATGCATCCGCACGAACACCGAAAAGTTTGGCAAAAAGAAAGTGCCCCAGTTCGTGGACAACCACCAGAGGGATCAAAATAACAACGAAACCGATAACTGAAAGCACAGGCCACCTTCTCTTTCCTAGACCTATATTATAGCGAAAAAAGAGGCTCGATCCTAGTCGAGAATCTCAATCGATCGATAGCAGAGGTTTGTTAGAACAGACTTAACAGGGCGTAAGCCACAGGCAGGGCAAAGACCACCCCGTCGAACCGATCCAGAAATCCGCCATGTCCCGGCAAAATTGAGCCTGAATCCTTCACATTGGAGGCGCGCTTTAAGAGGCTTTCACACAGATCACCGAGTGCCTCAGCCACACAAATCGTCAAAATCATTACGCCCGCAAGCAACAGATGAGAGTGTGGAAGAAAGGCATAAGCATAACTTCCTGCAACAATCAGAGCCCCGAAAGCGCCGCCAAAGGCCCCTTCCCAAGTCTTTTTCGGGCTTACCGTTTCATAGAGAAGATGCTTTCCGAAGAACTTGCCTGAGAAGTAAGCAAAGGAGTCTCCGGACCAGACCACAAGCAAGGTGAAGATGAGCCAGTGTTTACCAGAAGCGAAACCGCGGAGGTTCACCATGAGCATTGGGAACCAGACGCAGTAAACCATTCCAAAGCAGAGAGCCATCAGCTCCTGCACATGCTTCTGCAGGATCGCAATCCCTTCAGGACGGTTCAGCGCATCCTTGCCGCCATAGTTGAGCAGGCGCGGGACTTGGAAAAGAAACAGAAGAAAGAAACAAAACACCGGAGCAAGCCCCATCAGGGAGGCTACCATTCCAGCGGTCAGCAGGTAATTGCAGAGGTGGGCAAGAGTGCAAACGGCAAGCGCGATTCCGGTTTTCAGTTTCGCATCGTCGAGACTGAAAAACATACGGCAATACTCGTAGAACATCCCCATGGAGATGACCCACGCAAAAAATGCAACTCCTTCAACACCTCCGAATAAAAGCAATCCCAGAATGACTGGAACGCCGACCAATGCGGTCATGACCCGAAGTTTGAGATTCTGATTCATACGGCCCCGAAACGACGGTTTCTCATTCTGAAATTCTCAAGTGATTTGCGGAATTCTTCAACTGAATAATCAGGCCAGAGGGTTTCCGGGAAGTCGAATTCGGCGTAAGAACACTGCCAGAGAAGATAATTACTAAGTCTCTGCTCTCCGCTCGTGCGAATCATGAAGTCGACATCGTTGTAGGGAGCAAGAGGCGCCGTCCAGAGACGACTCGCGAACATTTCTTCGGTGACGTCCTGAGAGGAGACCTTCCCGTCCCTGCATTCGTCCATGAGAGACTTCACGGCACTCAGGATTTCGGCACGACCACCGTACGAAAGCGCAAAAGTAAGCTGCATCTCCCGCCCGCTGGAAAGTTCGTCGATTGCGTTCTTTAGTTCTTTTTTTGCTTCTTCCGGAAGTCTGTCGATTTCGCCGATGACGTGGAGGCTGATTCCATTTTTCTTCAGGTCCTTCACTTCGCGGCGGATGTACTTGCGAAGAAGACTCCAGAGAACGGAAAGTTCGTCTTCAGGACGCTTCCAGTTCTCGGTCGAAAAGGCATAGAGGGTCAGTGCCTTGATTCCTGTTTCACGGGAAGCACGCACGATTTCCTTCACCCGGGCAGCTCCGCGGATGTGGCCGTAAAAACGAGGATAGCCGCGAGCTTTCGCCCAGCGGCCATTCCCATCCATGATGATTGCAATATGGTTTGGATTCACGAAGCGTCGGACCTAGATGGTCATGATCTCTTTTTCTTTGATTGAGATAATCTTGTCAACTTCGCCAACCTTGTCGTCAGTCTTCTTCTGAACCTGTTCCTGGAGTTTTTTCAGATCATCAGCAGTGATGACTTTGTCCTTCTCCTGTTTTTTGATCTCTTCGTTCGCATCACGGCGATGATTGCGGATGTTGATCTTGGCTTCTTCGCCTTGTTTCTTGATCATTTTCACCATCTCTTTACGACGGTCTTCGGTCAGAGGTGGCATGGTGATGCGGACTACTTTTCCGTCATTCTGAGGAGTGAAACCCACGTTCGCCTCGAGGATCGCTTTTTCAATCGCGCCAAGAACCTGAGGTTCCCAGGCAGCGATCTGAATCGTGCGTGCATCCGGAGTGGTGAGGTTGGCAACCTGAGTGATAGGTACCTTGGATCCGTAGTAATCAACTTGAACGTGGTCGATAAGCGCTGTGGACGCACGACCCGTGCGCACTTTCAAAAGATCCTTTTGAAGTGATTGAATGCTTTTATCCATGTTTGCGGTCAGATCGGTCAAAACATTAGTAGACATGAGTTTATTCCTTCCTAAAAAATCAAGTGTGAACCAGGGTTCCGATGGCTTCACCCTGAATGGCTCTCGCCATTGATCCGTGTTCTTTCAAATTAAACACAATGATCGGTAATTTGTTATCCATGCAAAGGGAGATCGCGGTGGAATCCATGACCTTCAATCCCTTATGGAGTACATCGATGTACGAGATGTCATCAAAACGAGTGGCGGTCGGATTTGTTTTCGGATCCGCAGTGTAAACTCCGTCTACACTCGTTGCCTTCAGCAAAACCTCGCAGTTCATTTCCATCGCGCGCAGAGCCGCAGTGGTGTCAGTTGTGAAGTAAGGACTTCCAACACCGGCTGCGAAAATCACGACACGACCTTTTTCAAGGTGGCGAACCGCTTTACGACGGATATAAGGCTCCGCCAAAGCCCGCATCTCGATTGCAGACTGCACCCGGGTGAATACGTTTTTGCGTTCAAGCGCATCCTGGAGTGCGAGACAGTTCAACACTGTCGCAAGCATTCCCATGTAATCCGCAGAAGCACGGTCCATCCCTTTGGTGGCACCCTTCACGCCGCGGAAGATGTTTCCTCCACCGACGACGATTGCCACTTCCGTTCCAGACGCACGAATATCCTTGATCTCGTTTGCAACGACATCCAGAACATCGGTATCGATACCGTAGCCCGCCTCACCGGCAAGCGCTTCACCCGACAACTTCAACAGGACTCTTTTGTATGGTTCTCGTCTCATATTTTCTCAAAAAAAAGGGCCTTGATCAGTGATCAAGGCCCGGTCTTTTTCTTAGTGTGTTTCCTCAGCGGAAACTTCAACACCTTCTCCAAGGACGAACCGGGCGAAACGGGTGATATGAAGAGCTTCACCGATCGTTTTACCGATTTCGTTCGTAAGAGTTTCGATTGATTTCTTGTCGTCTTTCACAAACTTTTGTTTCACGAGACAAGTTTCTTCGAAGTACTTGTTGATTTTACCAGTTGCGATCTTCTCGAGAACGTCAGCTGGTTTGTTTTGAGTTTGAAGCTGGGCAAGAGCGATTTCTTTCTCTTTTGCAACCATCTCTGCTGGCACTTCATCTGATTTCAGATAAAGCGGGCTTGCAGCTGCAATGTGCATGGAAACGTCACGCATGAAACCAAGGAAGGCTTCGTGAGTGGATTTCGCAGGATTGCCGAGGCTTGCTTCAACGAGCACGCCGACTTTACCGCCAGCATGGATGTAAGATTTTACTTCCTTGCCTGGAGCAATCGGGTAGCGCACAAAACGGCGAACCATGATGTTTTCACCCAGAGTAGCGATCGCTTCTTTCACGGTTTCTTCAACAGTTTTAGTTCCGTCGTAACTTTGTGCAAGAAGAGCTGCCGGAGTTTCAGGATTTGCTTTAGCGATATGCTTTGCAATTCCATCCACGAATTTCTGGAAGTTATCGGTTTTCGCAACGAAGTCAGTCTCGCAGTTTACTTCTACAAGAACGGCCGCTTTGTTCTCATTGTCGATCAACGAGAAAACGGTTCCTTCTTTAGCAGTACGGCCCGCTTTTTTAGAAGCGGAAGCGATTCCTTTTTTGCGGAGATACTCAATGGACTTCTCGAAATCACCCGCGTTTTCAGTGAGTGCTTTCTTGCAATCCATCATCCCGGCACCAGTGTGCTCACGGAGCTTTTGAACTTGATCTGCAGTAATTTGCATAATTGGTTCCTTTCAGGATTATTTTTTAGCTTTTTTGATGACCGCTGCTGCTGGAGCTGCTGCCACTGGAGCCGCTGCAGGAGCTGCCGCTGCTGCGTCTTCAGCTGGAGCTTCAGGAGCCGCTTCCATTGCTTCGAGTTCGGCAGCATCAACACCCTTAAGGTCGATATCGCCTTCGAAACGGGAAACTTTCTTGCCGGTATCATCGCCATCATCTTTGGATGCAGAACCTGCACGAAGTTTTTCCTGGAACTGCTGGGAGCCTTCGAGACAAGCGTCAGCGATCATTTTCGCGAAGAGGCTTACAGAGCGGAATGCATCGTCGTTACCTGGGATAACGTAGTCGATACCAGTTGGGTCGCAGTTTGTATCAACGATCGCAACAGTAGGAATGTTCAGACGACGAGCTTCTTTGATCGCGTTCTGTTCCTTGGTTGTATCGATGATGAACATCGCGCCTGGAAGTTTTTTCATTTCCTGAATCCCGCCGAGGCCGCGCTTGAGCTTGGTCAACTCGCGATCGAAACCGGATTGTTCTTTTTTAGTGTAGTCGCTCCAGCTGGTGGAGCCTTTGAGGCTTTCGATCTTTTTCAGACGATCGATGGAAGCTTTAACTGTTTGGAAGTTGGTGAGCATGCCGCCCAACCAGCGTTCAGTCACGTAGTACATGCCTGCACGTTGTGCTTCTTTTTCCATTACTTCTTTAGCTTGTTTCTTCGTTCCAACGAAGATCACTTTTTTGCCTTCAGCAGTAACGGATTTGATGAATTCGTTTGCTTTACGTGCGCGCTCAACAGTTTGTTGAAGGTCAACGATATAGATACCGTTGCGTGCGCCGTACACGTAAGTTTTCATTTTTGGATTCCAGTGATTGGTCTGGTGACCGTAGTGAACGCCCGCTTCGAGCATTTCTTGCATTGAGATGTTTGGCATATGCCGTCCTTTTCGTTAAAGCGGGAGGCAAATCAGTTTCGAAATTGAAATTGGATTTGAATGATCCCGCGGTTAGTCCTCCACTCCCCTAATCGCTCCTCTATTTATTTATATAGTCAGAGAAGCAACACCACGTTAATGCGGAAGTGTGTGTTTTATTTCAACTTTGATAACGAAAATCCGTGAATTACGCAAGAATGAAATTTGACCTCCCGCTTTTTCGCATTTTGGGGATCTTTAGACCCTACCGGATGGCATTCCAATTGCACAAATACCTGACAAAGGGGATCAAAATGAAAAACACACTACGTGCCTTATTATTAACGGCAATTCTTTCAACACCCGCCCTCGCGGCGGATACGACTTCCAAGCACCATACAGCCTCTGAGAGTTCCGATAACTTCAATACCACCACCTCGCCACAATGGGGTGTTGACGCGGGTATCGGTACCTTGGATTCCAAATTCGCGTTTGGCGTGGGCCTTCGGGCTGAATGGCCGAACGACATCGACGGCTTCAACATCAGATGGGGTGGTCAGACCGGGTTCTATATCGGACCCAGCAGTCCAAGCTCTTGGGCTTTTCCGATTCTCGTGACTGCAACACACGATTTTGGACCTAAAGACGCCTTCATCCCATACGTCGGGATCGGAGTCGGCCTCGACATCTCTCACACGAATAATGACAACGGAACAGGCTCCAACACTGGCGCCGACTTCGCGTTCCTCTTTAAACCAGGCGTCAAATGGTCAGGCGGAAAGTACTACTTCGAGGTTCCACTCGGAACGGTAGCCAGCGCTTTCTACCTTCTGCCATCCATCGGTGTGCACTTCTAAGTTCCTGATATCAGTCGACATGTTTGGAAAGCAGTTGGCTCTGGAGTTGTTCAACTCCCGAGTCAACTGGCTTTCCGAGCCATAACTTCAGGAACTGGGCCTGGGTTCCGGAAGCGGCATCCTTCACCGAAAACCACTCTTTTCCGTTGGTTTCGAACGTGATGGATTCCTTGCCGCCGTCCTGTTTGAAAATGAAGAAATAAGTCTGCTTGTCCTTTACGTCCCCGGACTTCGTTACTGCTGAGACGAAATCACTGAACGGCGCCTTGGCTCCGTCGACCTTGTTCTCATCGAAAGCTTCCTTGAAAGCATCGGCAATCTTTTCAATCCCGACATCACGGACAAAGGTCATGGAGAGAATGAATGGCTCACTCTTCTGAAGCGAAGCCCTCAGTTTGTCGAGTGATTCGAAGTCAGCCGTTCCGTTTGAAAACACCTGAGCTACATAAACACTGACCTTGGCGATCACCACCTTCTTCTGGCGGAGCCCCTGGGTCACCCGCTTCAAAGCCGGGCTACCCGGTGAATCATCCACTTTCGCCGCCTCAGAGAGTCGGACGCCTTTTACTTCCTGACCCGGAGTCCCGCTGAATTGCGCAAGCGCTAGAGCTTTAGAAGCGAAGCCCGGATTGATTAGAATCAGTCCCATTGCCAAAATCTGTATTTTTCTCATTCTTTTATGCTCAAAGGATTTGTCCATAATGTCAAATTCGTCAACTTTCTGTTACAAGGAATGGGTGAATCAGCCAGATCCATTCGATAAATTCAGAGAGCTCCTGAAACATAACCACACTTTTCCAGGACCCTATACCCACAAGTTCATCGGAAAGAACTCCGACATCTTCAAGGACTCCGTGCGTGAGTTCGAACAGAAGTTTATCGGACTCACCCGGGTTAACGAACGCCTGAGTGCTTCCGGCGCCCATCTCTCACTCACCTACGAATACATCGCCGCTACTCCGGAAGATGTCGTTCAGCTCGCGATCGAGACTCACAAGATCAATGATCTGATCTACGTTCTCTAAATTTCAAATGTTACTTTCGAAAGTTCTTCTGCACTCACCGGCGTAGTCGGAAGGGACTGCGCTTTCGTCCGCGCTTCCTCACCCAGAAGAGTGGAGAGATAGCGTTCTGCCTCGCTCGCGAGAATCGCAACAATCGTCTTTCCTTCGAACTCAGGCTTGGCTGCCAGTCGAAGAGCAGCCACAATTGCTGCACCGGAACTGATTCCTACCGGAACCCCTTCCTCACGAATCACTCTTTTTGCCATGCTCAGAGCTTCTTCGCTGCTCACCTGCTCAACGGAATCCAGAAGTGATTTGTCGAAGTTTTTCGGGATGAAGCCTGCGCCAATTCCCTGAATCTTGTGCGGCCCTGGTTTTCCACCGGAGATCACCGGAGACTCGGTCGGCTCGACAGCGATCATTCTCACAGAAGATTTTTTCTGTTTCAAAAAACGGCCAACACCGGTGAAGGTGCCTCCCGTTCCAATTCCTGTAACCACCGCGCCCACCTTGCCGTCGGTCGCGTCCCAGATCTCGGGACCTGTCGTACGATAGTGAATGAGCGGATTGTCCGCGTTTTCAAACTGGCGAGGCATGAAAGCACCCGGACTTTTTTCAAGGAGTTCGCTTGCCTTGGCGATCGCGCCCTTCATTCCGAGAGGACCTGGAGTGAGAATGAGTTCTGCTCCCATCAGAATGAGAAGAGTTCTGCGTTCCTGAGACATGGTCTCCGGCATGACGAGCGTCAGTGGATATCCTTTTGCGGCGCAAACGAATGCGAGTCCGATTCCGGTATTTCCGGAGGTCGGTTCGATCACACGAGTGCCGGGCTTCAAATTATGCTTTTGCTCCGCTTCCGTAATCATGCTGAAAGCGATGCGGTCCTTGACCGAACTGAGCGGGTTGAAAAACTCAAGCTTGAACCAGACATCCGCCTTGAGCCCTTTGCTCAATTTTGGAAGCTGAATGATCGGGGTGTTGCCAATGGTATCGAGAATGGAGGGAAATTTTTTCATAACGGAGGGTGATCCTACCTGAAACAGAATCGTTTCTTGTTAAAGTTCTTTAAAACGGTTACTTCACTGCAATTTTTTTCAATTCTTCGAGTGAAATGTGATCGAGCAGGCTTTCATGACAGGCTTCGAGCACCAGTGGTGCGATTGCTCCGGCCTTGTATGCCTCCACCCAGCGGGCGGCACAAACACACCAGCGCTGGCCTGGCTCAAGTCCGGCGAAACCGTATTCGGGTCTGGGTGTACTCAGATCATTGCCCGCTCCTTTTGAGAACGTGAGAAATGCTGCGGTCACTTCGGTGCAGGCCGTATGTTCACCGGCATCCTCACCATCGGTCTCACAGCAACCATTTCTAAAAAATCCGGTCATCGGTTCACGGGAACAGGTGCGGAGAACGGTTCCCAATACATTTTTCTGGAGTGACATGTTTTTCTTCCTCAAATGAAAAAGCCCGGACGATGGAACCGCCCGGGCTTTGATCACTTTAAATTAACAAAGCTTAGAACTGTTCTTTTTCAGTTGATCCGGCAAGAGCGGCGGTTGAAGCCTTCCCTTGAGTCACGGTCATGAGCACCTGATCGAAGAAACCGGTTCCCACTTCGCGCTGGTGGCGGGTAGCTGTGTAACCGTTTTTCTCGCCCGCGAATTCTGCATTCTGAAGAGCAACGTAAGCAGACATTCCTTCAGTCTTGTAGTGACGGGAAAGTTCGAACGTGTGGAAGTTGATCAAGTGCCAGCCTGCGAGAGTCACGAACTGGTATTTGAAACCGAGTTCAGCGATGTCACGCTGGAAGGTTGCAATTTCCTTCGGTCCGAGTTTTTTCTCCCAGTGGAAGGAAGGAGAACAGTTGTACGCGAGCATTTTTCCCGGGAACTTGTCATGGATCGCTTTCGCGAAATCTCTTGCTTCGTTGAGATCAGGAGTGGAAGTTTCAAACCAGATCAGGTCCGCGTAAGGAGCATACGCAAGCCCGCGCGCGATAGTGATTGGCATTCCGTTTTTCAGTTCGAAGTAACCTTCCGGAGTGCGTTTACCCGTCAGGAACTGATGATCGCGTTGATCAACGTCTGAAGTCAGGTAAGTCGCGCTCTGAGCGTCGGTTCTCGCGATGAGAACGGTTGGAACGCCGAGAACGTCAGCTGCGAGACGAGCTGAAGTCAGCTGACGAACCGCAGTTGCAGTTGGAAGGAGAACTTTTCCGCCGAGGTGTCCGCATTTCTTTTCAGAAGCAAGCTGGTCTTCGAAGTGAACGCCACTTGCGCCCGCTTCAATCATGCCCTTCATGAGTTCGAATGCGTGGAGTGGACCACCGAAGCCCGCTTCCGCGTCTGCGATGATCGGAGCGTACCAGTGAGTTCCATCATTGGTGCCTTCCACTTTTTGAACTTGATCCGCTCTCATGAGAGCGTTGTTCAAACGGCGAACGAGTTGGGGAACGCTGTTGGATGGGTAAAGAGATTGATCCGGATAAGTTTGTCCAGCCTGGTTACCGTCGGCCGCAACCTGCCAGCCGCTCAGATAAATTGCTTTCAGGCCTGCTTTCACCATCTGCACTGCTTGTGCACCCGTAAGACAGCCGAGGGATGGAACGAATTTTTCAGTGTGAAGAAGACTCCAAAGGCGTTCGGAGCCGAGCTTCGCAATGGTGTGCTCAACGTTGATGGACGGTCTCAGTTTGATTACGTCTTCAGCGGAGTAATCTCTGCGAATGCCTGCCCAGCGTTTGTTTGTTTCCCAGTCTTTTTTCAGTTCGGTTGCTTGATCTGCCAATGTACTCATGTCTCTCTCCTCTAGTTCAAATACGAGTAAGCCTTTAATGTCAGGAAATCACTGAATTCCTGATTCAAAATCAAAGGGTCTAAAATTCTTACTGCCTCATCATATCGAAATTGATTCCCAACGGGAGCGGAATCCTTCAGTTTTTTAAATTCTTCATCCCGAATCTTTTTATACAGCTCGGCAGTCAAAATTCTGCCGTCGGCCATGGGAACCCCGAGGTGAAGCCACTGCCAGACCTGAGCTCTTGCGATCTCTGCCGTTGCTGCATCTTCCATCAGGTTGTGAAGTGCCGCAGCCCCTACTCCCGAAATCCAGCGCTCGATATACTCGATGGCGACCTGCACGTTCCCGCGAACGCCGGCTTCGGTGATCGCTCCGCCCGGAATTTTTACCGAGATCAGGTCTTTCGCCGCGACCTTTACATCTTCGCGCAATTTGTCCTTCTGGTTTGGCTTGGTGCCCAAAACTGCATCAAATTCCTTCTGAGCGACCGCAACGAGATCCGGGTGAGCAACCCAGGTTCCGTCAAATCCGGCCTTCACTTCGCGCTCCTTGTCCTCACGAACTTTCCTAAGTGCGTTCTCCGTCACTTCCGGATCCTTGCGGTTCGGAATGAATGCCGACATCCCGCCCATCGCGTGCGCTTTGCGCTTGTGACAGGTCTGAACGATCAGATCGCCGTAAGCCTTCATGAAGGGAACCGCCATCGTGATTTGGCCCCGGTCCGGGAGAATGAAGTCTTTGGAGTGAGAGAATTTCTTGATCATGCTGAAGATGTAATCCCAGCGACCGGCATTCAAGCCCGCTGCGTGATCACGAAGTTCGTAGAGAATTTCATCCATCTCGAAAGCCGCAAGCACCGTCTCGATCAGAACAGTCGCACGAATCGTCCCGCGAGGTAAACCGAGCGAGTCCTGAGCGAAGTTGAAGACATCGTTCCAGAGTCTTGCTTCGAGGTGACTCTCCATTTTCGGAAGATAGAAGTAAGGACCGGTTCCGTGAGCCAGCGTCTCTTTTGCATTGTGAAAGAAAAACAGGGAAAAATCAAAGAGACTTCCGCTTACCGGTTTGTCGTCGATGAGCAGGTTCGCTTCGCTCAGATGCCATCCGCGTGGACGCACGATGAGAGTCGCGATCTTGTCATTGAGCTTGTAAGTCTTTCCATCCGGATTTTGAAAAGTGAGATTGCGGCGAACCGCACCTTTCAGTGCATGCTGGGCCGTGATCACATTTTCCCAAGTGGGAGAAAGAGAGTCTTCGATATCTGCCATGAATACGCGCGCACCGGAGTTCAATGCATTGATCAGCATTTTCGGTTCAGCAGGACCAGTGATTTCAACCCGACGATCTTCGAGATCTTTCGGAGTCGGAGCCACCGTCCAGTTTCCAGAACGAATCGATGCCGTCTCAGGAAGAAAGTCAGGAAGCTCGCCGTTCTGAATCCGCTTCTGGCGAAGCACGCGGGCTTCAAGAAGCTTTTCTCTCGTCGTGTGAAATTTATCGTGAACTGAAAGCAGGAATTGAAGTGCTTCAGGTGTCAGGATGTCCGGGTGCTTGGGCTCTTTAACGATCTTGATTCTCGATGTCTCTCTCATGCTAATAAGATTAGACGAAAGAAACCGATTTTGGGAATATCCCCCTTCAGCTTGTTAGGAGAACTTAAAGCCGCACCGCGCGAACTGCAAGCTGACAGGATTTCTGAAACGACGAAACATCCTGAACATCAGTACGGGTGTCGTAGTCCGATACACTGTGAGACAACCATCCGTTGTCAAGAAACGGGTTAAGACTCCAGAGGTCATGAAAGCTGGAACAGCGCTGGATCTCTCCGCCCGAAACAGAAGCATAGACTGCCGTGCTCATGATCGAATACTGAAGGGGCGGCCGGGTTGAGGCATAACCCAGTATCGTTGTTTCGAAATGAGAGTCGGGCTTGCATCCCGGACTTGGTCTGAACCCAATCTCGAGCTTGAGGGGGTCTCCTTCAAAGACATAACAAACCTGGTCACCCACTCCGATTTCTGTAATGGATCCGTAGTGACCGTTTTTCTTCAGGAACTCCGCTTCCTTTTCCTGAATGAGTTTCCAGGCAAGGGAGATCTCAGTTGGAACAGATGCCTCCAGAGCCTGCTTCTCGCGATTTTTTGCCCTGTCGTATTTCAGATCAAAAATGAAGACGGAACTTCCGACCATTCCAACCAAGCCGACCACGCTTCCTGCAACCATGAAAAATACCTGGGCCGATCCTTTCAGGTCTTCCCAGCGTTTTCCAAAGACGGTTGTGGCCAGTCCCCAGAGAAAAGTCGCAGTCCCGCCAAATCCAAAAACGGCGAAAACCGCAATCATGGGATCAAAGTGGTTGGATGACGAGGGTGGCTTTAGGTCGAAAAGAGTGGTGACGGTTCCAAGACCCAGCACAAAGAGTGCGCCGATCAGAGTTCGAATAAGTCCACGCTGCCGGACACTGAGTCTTGCCCAAAATGAAGTATCTCCCGCATTGGGTTCATCGAGCAAAATGAACAATCCCAGCGTCAACACCAGGCCCGACTTTGCAACCCGGTTTCTCCGGGACCACAAAGAGTAGTCTTGATCGGGTTTCTGAAGATCGTTGATGTCTTTCTCGTTCTGCTGTTTCGAGTCCATCTTATCAATCGTATCGCAACAAGCCTGTCCGGGAACCTGTCAGTGTTGTGACACGTGACTCAATATTAATTTAGCTTTAAACTGATCTTCTATGAAAAATATCAAATTCCTCGCCGTTCTCGGTCTCGTTTTGCTTTCAGGTTGTGCAACTTACTCCGGTCTTCAGATGGGAAGCGGTGACTTCAGTGGAAAAGAAGTCCGCTCCTGCGTCGGTCGTATTCTCGGAATGCCGATGGATAACGAAAACACCCGTATCGATCAGAGTCTCTCAAGCCTCGGCCTTCAGCAAGCCGACGTTTACTCAATCGAACAGCGCTCATGGCGCTGGACCTTCCCGTTCTACAGCAGCGACTGCACCATCATCAGCTTGAACGCTTCGGGTTCTAAAAAAATCCCAACCGCGAAAACAATCGATTTCGTACAGGAGAATGGTGACGCTCAAGCGCGGATCGCTCAAGTGAAAGCCCAGGAAGAGACCTACAAGGAATCGATTAAAAAATCGAAAAAAGCGCGCAAAGGACCGGGTGAATTCGACGATGTCACCACTATTCGCGGATGCGATGATTTCTCTCCACTTGCCCGTGATCGTTGCCGTGAAGAAGTCATGTACCGTAATAAGTAATCATCACAAAACCTTCCAGCTCAATAAAACGGAAGATCAATCTTGATCTTCCGTTTTTCTTTCTGGCGCGGACGAATACCCTTTTTTACCTGGTCCTCATCTTGCTGACTATCCTTCGTTTAAATCAATCCAACGGAGGAATTATGAAAAGATTATTTTTGGGCCTGGGAGCCCTGCTGATGGCGACACCATCATTGGCCGCGATCACTGTGGTGAACGATGCGGCAAGCCTGCAATCTGCGTTAAATACGGCGGGTTCAGGTGATGTTATTTTGTTTGCAAACAATATCGCTGCAAACGTGACGGCTTCACGCGGAAACATCATCATCAGTGGATCCGGATACACCCTTACCCCCGCAAGCAGCGGACTGCCTACTTTGATTCTGAATGCTCCGGGCATCACGGTTGAAAACGTGGTCATTTCCGGAAATAACACTGGATTCGGAATCGAACTCGAGGCAGGTTCCGATGCAACAACGGTGAACGATGTCACCTTCACGGGAAACAACGCCGCAATCTTCATCAACTCGGCGGATGGCGCCACGAACTTGAAAATTTTGAATGACTTTTTCGGCCAGAACTCAGTCGGGATCAGCTTTTCCTTCAGTGGTACATCACACAATACCCTGATCAATAGTTCTTCATTTCAGGCGAACGGTTATGGGATTTTTGCCAACAGTTCGGCAGCGATCAATGACGTTAAAATCATCAGCACCACTTTTGAAGCCAACGTGACCGGAATCCATGATTTCGCAGGTTCGAATGAAAACTGGAGCATTCGCTCTTCACGGATCGAAGACAACACCCAGAACGGAATCATGTTGTTTCCAAAAAACCTGAACGGTTTTACAATCGATAACACTGTTTTCGATCACAACACTACGAACGGTCTCGCCATCATCAGCACTCCGGGCTCCACGTTCAAAAACATCCAGATCTTTGGATCAGCCTTTAGCAACAACGTCGGGAACGGAATTTTGCTCGAGAACAATTCAAGCGCCATTTCCAATGTCGTGATCATCTGCAATACGTTCACCACAAACACCGTGGCAGGACTGGATGCGGTCGGAGCGCAGACCTCAAGCCTGACGGTCAGCGGAAACAGCTTCAGTGGAAATACGGCAGCGGGCATCGATAACGAAGTACTCAGTACACTCGATGCAAGCCAGAACTACTGGGGAAGCCCGACAGGTCCAACCGATCCAGGCAATCCGGGGGGGGCGGGGGACAAGGCTCTGGGACTCGTGACGTTTGTTCCATTTCAGACAGCTCTTCAATGCGTGAATACGGCACCGACACACAATCCGCCGTGCTCGACTCCAACACCGGCGCCGGTCATTCTAAACTAAGATCGAATTTTTAGGGGAATAAAACCAAAAAGAGCCTCGGGTAAAACCGAGGCTCTTTTCAATTCTTTCACACCGTCAATTTCCCGTTCATCATCTCCTATCGCTCGGTCATATCTCCATTTGAATAGAGAAGCATAAGCCTTTAACATGAAGGACAAGGATCCAGAGTTAATCATGAAGCTTGTCCCTCTCGCCGCGATTTTTCCATTCCTTTTCATTGCCGGGATTTCCCATGCTTTTCCGGAAACCTCCACTGGTTTTAATGAAAGCTCCCGGCATGTTGTTACAATTTCAAAAGTGGATCGGGTCGGGAACGTGGAAACGAGCGAACGCTCTTTTGCCTGGATATGGAACAAGGAAGATCCAATCCCTTGCGCTCAAGTGGAGTTCGAAGAAAATGGACATTCCGCTTCTGTCTGTGTCCGGGAAACATCCAATGTTTTTCCTCCCCCGTCGCTGGAAAGCGAGACCCCGCCTGAATTTCACTACGTCATCGACCTTCCTTACCTGAATCCGGTCGTCCTACCCGGAGCGGGTTGCGAGACCTTCAGTCTCGAGTCCACGCTCACCGGAAGTTTTTTCATCGCAGCCGTTCAGTGTTCTGAAAAAGAAGTGCTGGTTAAAACTTCTCTTCCAGATGAAATCAAGATCACGCGTCTGGATGAATCCGATCCGAACCGGAATCGTTTTAAATTCCTGAACAAAAATGGGAATAATCGGGGAGAGATCATTCTGACATCTCCGGTGGTGCTCCCAATGGCATCACCATCCCCATCTGCATCCCCCGAACCCACACCACTCGAAGCATCACCTTCGCCCACTCCTCCATCAAAACGCATCCTCTCCTCGATCGGTCTGGGATTAACTTCCATCTCCTACAACGAAGAGGGCGTGGCCCCTTATTCGAGTCTGGCTCTGACAGCGAAGGGAAGCGTCCGTTATGTTCTCGTTCCCTCGAAATGGGATCTGGGGCTCAGTGGCTACTTGACTGCGATCCAGTTGTCGAAGACTCCGGATGTGGGCGTGAGATTTTTTGGTTTAAATGCCCGCGCCGCATATGTCCTGACACCCGATACGACACCTTGGCGCGTTTCCATTGCAGGTGGCCTCTATTACCTGACCATGATGGTGGAAGGGAATGCATTCGGATTCAAAAATCTAGGCGGACCCCAGATTTATCCAGAAGCCCGTTGGACATTTGAAAATGGAAACGCGCTTTCGCTGTACGCAAAGTACTCTCCCGTAGCGAACAATTTTTCACTCACGAGTCTTTCCAATCGCGAGATCGCCACAGGGATTGCGTTCATTCACCCGTTGGAAAACGGCCACTCGGTATCAGCCACATTCGACTATTCAAATGTCGAACTGGACATTAATGATGTGACTATTTCCAGTCACACACTGACCTTTGGAATAGGATACGGGTTTTAATCAATACAGCTTGAAAAGCGTTCCGGTGCCGGTGCTGCCATTCGAAGCGCTTCCGTAAATCACATCTCCCGAAAGAGTGATCGTTGCTGCCGATCCATCGATCGCACTGCTGAAGCTATGGAGAGTGGTGAAATCAGTTCCGTCCGGATTCAGACGGAACAGGATCCCACCCGAATTCACACCGCCACTCGCCGTGGTTCCATATAATTGATTTTTGTAAACCACTAACATCGGAGGGGCATTGTATGTGATTGAACCGCTGGTGGTGAAACTATAGATATCGCTATAAGAAGAACCATCGATACCCACACTGAAAATGGAACCAAAATGATTCAAGCCTCCACTGAAGTTGACCCCATACAAGGTGTTTCCCAAAAGGACCAGACCACTCTGAGGGTTATAACCCAGCGGAGACGAAGGAGTCCAAAAGGTAAAAGCGTGAAGAATGGTAAAACCCGAGCCACCAATTTGAATACTAAAGAGTGCACCTGCTGAGTTTGGACCTCCTGATGCAGCCAAGCCGTAAAGCGTCGTACCCGAAAGCAGAAGTGCTCCACAGTTTCTTCCGTCAGCAGAATTCAGCATTCGCAGCAGCGTAAAACCCGTTCCGTCGGTAGCAATACTGAAAATCGAGCCCTGGCCGTGCGAGCCCCCTTGATAGGTGGTTCCATACAGAGTATTCCCGGAAATGACGAGTCCGCCATAGGGAGTTTGGCCATCTGTAAACGAAGTAAAGCGATGAAGGACACTGTAATTACTGCCATCAGTATCAATCCGGTAGATCGTCCCTTGGTTGCTCGTACCACCGTTGGGGGTGACCCCGTAAATCGTATTTCCGGAAACAAGAAGAGTTCCGGACGGGCTGGATCCATCCGAACCTGTACTTCCAAAACTATAGAGCGTGGTAAGGCCCGATCCATCCAAATTGCTTTTAAAGATTGTCCCCGTATTCAGAGTGCCGCCCGCAGTGGTCGTGCCGTACATTGCATTTCCAGATACGACCAAAGAACCTCCACCTAACGTAGTGGGAGATGCTGCCTGGGTGCCTCGAGGAAAATGATAAAGCGAACTAAAGGAAGAACCATCCGTTTCGATGCTGAAGATCGTACCGGCGCCCCCCGTGCCACCGTCATGAGTCATTCCATAAAGCGTGCTTCCGGAAAGAATCAAACTTCCGTAGGAAGTACTGCCGTCCGTGGAAGCAGTCAGATCATGAAGAACAGTGTAGTTTGATCCATCGGGCGCCATGCTGAAAATTGTTCCTGCACCATTGGCCCCACCGCTTCTGGATATGCCATACAATGTGCCCCCCGAAAGAAGAAGCGATCCAATTCCCTGGGTTCCATCGGCAGTCACAAGAGTACGAAGGACGTTAAATCCAGAACCGTCCATTTCAATGCTGAAGATCGTGCCGGGCGTGCCGCCTCCCATGGTCATTCCGTAAAGCGTGGTTCCAGAGTAAATGAGTGTGCAGTTCGAATAGCCCCAAGCACTGTCTATGCTTTGAAGGACAGTGAAGGAAGTGCCATCGGTATTGATACTGAAAATGGTTCCGTAATTGTTCGCCCCCCCAGTAATGGTCGTACCGTAAAGAGTTGATCCAGAGAGCACCAATCCACCTTGGGGCCACGTGCCATCGCCAGACGACAATGCACGCAAAACAGTGAATCCGGTGCCGTCGACGTTCACACTGAAGATTGTCCCTCCGGCATAGGCTCCCCCCGTATAGGTCGTTCCATAAAGTTTACCTGCCGAGAGAACCAATTCGGTTCTTTGAGGAGCGCCACCATCGGTGGCACTGACGAATTCATGAACCAGAGAAAATCCGGTCCCATCGGTTTGCATCTTGAAGATCACGCCTGAGTCAGTCGATCCACCTTTTGAAGTGACTCCGTAAAGCGTGCTTCCCGAAAGCGTCAGTTTGCTTTGCGGCTGGTTTCCATCCGTACCCGTGAAATGGTGCAAAACAGTCTGCCCTGTTCCATCCGGAGCAATCTTGAAAATGACACCTTTATTGCTGGTTCCACCGACACTCGCCGTTCCATATAAAGAGCCTCCCGAAAAAAGCAAATCGCCTGCTGGATTTCCTCCAGAAGGAAGTTGGGAGGCAAAGGTATTGAGAGTCAAAAAGCTATTACTAAATGTTACGGGTGTGGGAGTAGACGCAATGTCTCTGGCAGGCGCTTGACCCGTCAGAGAGCCCGTGAGTGAACGAATAAGCGAAGGACTGCATCCCGTTAATACAGTCAGCGTCCCAATCAATAAAAGCTTCTTAAACCAAGCACCCCTAAGGCTTTTCCCCATAAAACTAACCACCTCTACCTATCATCCGATAGTGTACCAAATAAGTCAAGAATTAATCAAGCAATTGGATTAAGAGCGCCAAACCTCACCAAATGTTAAGAATTATTCAAGAATTGCCCGCCGCCTACCGATCCATCATTTGATAGGGGGATATCGCTTGGAACTGTTTAAAAAACCAAACAAACAGAAAAAAACACCAAGCATTGCAATCCTTTACCTTCTAGCTCTTTACTTCGTATTTCCAGAAGCGGCCTTTGCAGACAACACTAACTTTATTTACCGCGTAAAACAGGGCGAAACACTCGGCGGAATCCTGGATCGAATCGGTGTTTGCCCGATGTGGGGAAAACACGGCAAAATCCATCAAGCGATTTCTCTTAATCCGTCTCTGATCAATACGCATGGCAATTTTGTGCGCCCGAATGAACTGATCGCTCTTCCGATCACCGAACTTCCAAATCATCCGGATTACAACATTCTTCCCTCAAGAGAAGTCGTGATGATCAATCCGCATCCGGGTTCAAAATGCAGTACCCGGCAGGAGAGCAATCCTGTTCTCACAATGCATGCAAACAAAGTGGAAGAACTCGAAAAGATTGAAAGAGAAATTTCAGCGACACCGGAATCGGAACCGGTTATCCAGAGCACTCCTGACAAGGAAACGGACGAGAGTAGCGCCCTGTTCACTCTCACACCCAGCTACATCTATAGAACAATTTCTTTAAAAAACCCGGTTACCGGACCCAGTGGAAACTCGACACTGAATTCCCAACTCGATTTTTCCGTAGAAGGCGATCTCTACCAGGAATGGAGTGATTCTTTTAAAAGTTTTCTGGGATTCCATCTTGGTTACGTGAATTTTGAACCCCCCGCAAGTGCGACTAAAACACTCACCCAGGATTCAAAGTTCATGTCCGGACTCACTCTAGGTGGATTAGTCCATCTATCTGACGGAGTAACTCTCACCCCCTATGCCCTTTACCAGAAAGAACTGTTCGCGAGAGCCATTTCAAGCACCAGTATGACAGTTGATTCAATTCTTGCCCCCTCAATTGGAGCCAAAGTTTCAGCTGATCTCTTTAAATATAAATCATTTAAATTTGGACTGTCTGGAGTCTACGAAGAAAAACTCCCCGCCAGTGCGGATAGTTACAACATCAAACTCGGCGCACAATATGGTGGTATAATTTATCTGGCACAGGAGAAGAAGAGGAAAACGAATTTCCAGACAGAGCTAGGTGTTTTTGAGCGTGCTCAAGACACCACGATCTCAAGCCAGGATGAGTTGAGTGCTGTTTTATCACTTCGGCTTTTCTTTGGGGGGGAATAAAGTTCATGAGCAAACGGGACTCTGTTTCTTTGAAGTGGATTCGCCGCAAACTTTTCATTGTCGTTTCTCTTTTGATTCTCTCTGCCTGTAATAACTCTGAAATCGGATCCGAATCTTATCCCGGAATTTATCTCTCAACCGCTTCCTCCAGTGTGTCAGCAACAAGCGCCACCATTCCCTCTGGAAACAGCACTCCTGTCAAAGTTCTTCTCGTAGACCAAAACAGTGCAGCTTTCATCACCCACATCCATACCATCACCCTTCAAGCATCAGGTGGAACTTCAACGGGTGCATTTGGTGCGGTCACCAATAATGGCGATGGCACTTATTCCTCAGCCTTTACCGGAATCGATTCCGGAACTCCAACCACGATTACTGCTTTTGTAGATGGACAGCCGATCGCTCAAACAACAAGAATTGCTGTCATCGCAGGAAACTACTCTCTTTCAAACTCCACACTGGCACTCTCAAGCGGTACTGATGTTTCAGGCGCACCAATCACCGCCACTCTTACCGTAATGGACAACGCGGGTGACCCGATCAGTTCTGGCGGCATGACTGTCGTTTTTTCAAACTCAGGTGGAACGAGTACCGGAACCTGGAGTGCAACCACCGATCACGGAAATGGAACTTACTCGGCCACTTTTACCGGCGTTACCGCCGGAACCGCAACAGCGGTGAGCGCAAGCATCATGGGGCATGCAATTACCAGCGCTCATCCCGCTGAAACGGTTACCGCCGGCGCCATTCATCTACTTGCCTTCACTACACCTGAAACTGTTCCGACCACAACTGATGCCATGCAAACCCTGGCGGTCAGTGCTCGTGACTTGAATTCAAATTTAATTTCAACCGATTCCTTTTCAACCGTTACTTTAACTCCCTACGCATCTACTAACTGCAGTGGAAGTGCACTTGGAGCTTCTTTATCTTCGACTACCGCAACCTTAAGTTCAGGCGTTGCAACTTTTTCCAATTTTGAGGTTTATAAAACATCGGTTCGATCGATTAAAGCAAACATCGGTGGCACAACGACCTGCTCGGGCACTTTGATGATTCAACCTGGCACACTAGACTCAATTGCCTTTACGACCGCGCCTGCAACTCCAGTCACTACGGATGCGACCCATACCACAATCGTTACTGAATACGACGCAAACGGTAACATCATTACCACTGATTCAACGTCATCCATTGCTCTTGCCGCATACGCATCCACCGATTGCAGTGGTTCAAGTACGGCAAGCGCCCTGTCCAGTTCCACGGCCACGACATCATCCGGTGTGGGAACATTTACGAACTTGGGAATTTTAAAAACATCGATTCAATCAATTAAAGCAAGCATCGGTACCACAGTGACCTGCTCGGGCGCTTTAACGGTTAACCCAGGTACAGTCCACTCAATTGCCTTTACAACCCCACCCACAACGCCAGTCACTACAGATGAAACTCATACCGCAGTCGTTACGGAATACGATGCAAACGCTAATGCCATCACTACTGATTCAACGTCATCGATTGCTCTTGCCGCATACGCATCCACCGATTGCAGTGGTTCAAGTACGGCAAGCGCCCTGTCCAGCTCCTCAGCCACAGCATCATCAGGTGTGGGAACATTTACGAATTTAGAAATATTGAAAACATCGATTCGGTCGATTAAAGCAAGCATCGGTACCACAGTGACCTGTTCGGCCACTTTAACGGTAACCCCGGGTGCACTCCACTCAATTGCCTTTACGACCGCGCCTTCGACAACGGGCGATACCGATCATGCGCTCAGCACTCAGCCCGTCGTCAGTGGCGAAGATGCGGCTGGAAACGTTGTCTCCACTTATTCTTCTTCTGTCACACTGTCCGCCTGGTCAGGAACCAATTGCACGGGCTCTATCACCGGTGGACTCAGCGCTACGACCAATCCAGTATCTGCCTCCAGTGGCGCTTCCGCTTTTGCTGGCCTGACCATTCTAAAAACCAATGTGCAATCCATCAGTGCCAGCGATGGAACCTTAACAAAATGCTTCGGCACTCTTGCGATTTCTCCGGGTGCAATCGCCTCGATCGCTTTCACCACCCAGCCGGCTCCTCTTTCGACTGATGCAGACACCGGACTTACCACCCAACCGGTGATCAGCGCGTACGACGCCAATGCCAATCTCGTCACGACGGACTCAACTTCATCAGTCAGTCTGACCGCGAACGACACCGCAGGATGTGGAGGCTCAACGGTTACAGGGGGATTAAGTGGTACTGTCTCAAAAACACTTTCGTCCGGTGTCGCCACGTTTACCAACGTCAAACCAGTTAAAGTTTCAGCACAGGGAATTCTCGCGACTTTGAGCGGAAAAACGGCCTGTTCCAGCACCTTGTCAATAGCCGCTGGCGCGATCAGCGCCGCCAACTCGACGGTTTCGGCCAGTCCGTCTTCGGTGAACGCTGATGACAGTGCGACAACGACCATCACCGTGACTGCCATGGACGCAAACAGCAACCTCATCACCGGAAAAACCGTTTCTCTCGCCTCAAATCGATCCACTCCGGACAACCTCGCTTCAAGTTCAGGAACTACGAACGGAAGCGGAGTTGTCACTTTCACCGCGACCTCGACTTATCCCGGTACTTCCACTTACACCGCCACCGGTACCAGCGGCAGCATTACCATCACTCAAACTGCGGCCGTTACCTATAATGCCGCGGGCGTGCAGGCCCTCAGCGCTTACGGCAGCTCCGTCTGGAAGACAACCGGGGGAACGCCTGGACAAGGGGTCGTCGATTCGATGATCTATAGCCCGCAAGGCACCTATGTCGATGCATCCAATTATCTTTATGTCACGGACATGGGAGTTGGCACTCCTCGCGTTCTTAAATTTGATTCGAATGGAAGTTTCATCGGTTGGATCGGCTTGATTCGCCAACTTCCAACCGGAGGAACCTACTGCGGCTCTCCCGCGGTCAACTCCGGTACGCCCGGATGGTGTACGGGAGGTTTTGCCTACTCCGGAACCGGTAACAATCAGTTCCAAAACCCCACTGGAATCACCGGCGACGGAACCTATCTTTATATTGCTGACAACACCCGAATCGTCAAAGTAACTGCTTTGACGGGTGCCTTTGTTGGTTGGATCGGAACTGTCAATTCGACCTCAGGGTTAGGTGGAGCAACCGGATGTTCAACAACAGCGGTGGGCGCTTTCACGCCCGGTTGGTGCACAGGCGGAAACGCCAAAACCGGCACAGGAGATGGAATGCTCAATACTCCTCAGCAGATCGCCACCGACGGAACCAGTCTCTATGTCGCGGACAACAGCAATCATCGAATCAACAAGTACGATACTTCGAGCGGTGCTTTTTTAGGATGGATCGGACGGGTCAACAGCACGACTTCACTGACCCAGGCAACAGGACAAACCAATACCTGCTCAGCCACGCTCACAGGAAACGCAACTCCAGGCTGGTGCAGTGGAGGAACTTCCCAATCAGGCACCATTGATGGGACATTTAATAGTCCTGTAGGAGTTACTTATATCAGCCCCTATATTTACGTGGGTGACGGCTCCAATTTCAGAATCAGTCGCTTCAATGCAGGCACCGGCGCCTATGGCGGATGGATCGGGCATGTCAGCAGCATCTCGGGAATCGGTGGCGCCGGCACTTGCAGTTCTACGACTGTCGGAAGTTACACACCGAATTGGTGCACCGGCGGAGCGGCCTCACTCGCGATGGCCGGATTCGGTGCCACCAAGTTTCTAGGAAACGATTCGACCGATCTTTATATTTCGGACTATGGCCAAAACCGAGTCGCTAAAGTGGATCCATCCAGCGGCTCCTTCATCGGCTGGGTCGGGGGCGTTTCGAGTACTTCAGGAATTAGTGGATGTACTTCGCCAGTAGTCGGACAGGTGACTCCAGGTTGGTGCACCGGAGGAGCCTACCAAGGCAATAGTTCCATCGAAGGAACCGGCTACTCCATTACAGGTGCCATGATCAGCGGGGGCGTTCTTTATGCGACGGATGCAAAGGGCGGGAAAATCATTCTCTATAACGCAAGCACCGGCGCCTATCAGAGTTGGATCGGCACTTCGATTACGAAGACGATATCAAGATGGGCGAACAACGTAAGCGCAACTGTCCCCGTTTCAGGCGGTTTTTTCGTGGATGATGCTCTCTACCAACCCATGAACATCTACAACGACGGTACGGATCTTTTCACCGTCGACTACGGGATCGACGCGAAAATTAAAAAATTCTCGCTGCAAAACGGAACATTCGAAGGGTGGTCTGGCTTTCTCGGAAACGGCCTCTCCACCCTGGGTGGAGGAACTGGATGTAGCTCTGCGGTCAACGGATTACAGACACCAAATTGGTGCACCGGGGGGACCTCGGCTTGGGGAGCCGCAAGCGGCCAAGCCCAACAGCCTACCGGTATCGCGGGTGACTCAACCTATATTTACACTGTAGACAACAGTCTTAATCGCATCAATCGATACAAGAAAAGCGACAATACCTTCCAAGGTTGGCTGGGAAGTGTGGCATCGATTTCAGGAATCGGAATGTGTAGCGGCGCCAGTGTAAATGCTTACACCCCCAGTTGGTGTACGGGTGGGAGTTCTCAATCAGGCACCGGAGACGGGATGCTCAATACGCCGTTCGGAGTGTACGCCGACGGCACTTACCTCTATGTCGCTGATTCCTCAAATAGACGAGTCAGCAAATACGCCGCTTCAAACGGACAATTCATTGGTTGGATTGGCGATGTCAACAGCACCACGGGCCTGGCGCAAGGTGTGGGCATGAGCAACACCTGCGGAGCGACGTCAACCGGCGTCGCAGCTCCGGGCTGGTGCGTGGGCGGCTCCGCACAAACAGGCTCCTCTCCTGGAATGTTCAGCACGGCAAGAACAGTAACTGGAGACGGAACCTATATTTACGTAGTGGATTCGGGCACAAACCGGGTTGATAAAATCGTTGCTTCAACCGGCGCTTATTTTGGCTGGATCGGAAAAGTAAACAATACAACGGGTCTTGCCTCGGCATCGGGACTCACCAATACCTGTGCAACCACGGCTCTCGGAAACGCCGCTCCGGGTTGGTGTGTGGGCGGAAATACGACGTCGGGCACGGGTGATGGAATGATGACCTCCCCAACTGGGGCCGTTTACTCAAGCGGCTACCTTTATGTTCTCGATAGCTCACAAAACGGCCGAGTCCTGAAATTCGATGCAACCAGCGGTGCCTTTATCGGCTGGCGCGGAAACATCGCGACTTCCCCGACCGGTGGCGACACCGGATGCTCGGGCGCGACCGCGGGAACCGTCACACTGGGTTGGTGCAAGGGGGGAACGGCTTCCATCTCAGTGGATACGGTCGGGAAGATTGCGTCAGGTTACGGAATTACCGTTGATACCAATTATGTTTATGTCGGCGATCAGATCACGGGTCGAATCACCCGGATGCCGAAGTAACTATCCGGGGCTAACGGAATTTGTGGGATCATAACTCCCGAAACGAAATTGTGATCGATGATCACGAGCATTGGAGTTCAGCCTGAAACAAAAAGAGCCTCGGTTTAACCCGAGGCTCTTTTCTAGCTCTTTCACACCCGTCGGGGGCATGAAGTAGATTCTTATAAAATTTGGTGGGCGATGAGAGGCTCGAACTCCCGACCTTGACGGTGTAAACATCCTGCTCTACCAACTGAGCTAATCGCCCGGACGTTTGATTTTTATACCTGGCTTTGGGGAAAAAATCCACCAAAAAACCCAAGTCTAAAATTTCCCGGTGGTCCGCGAACCGCAGGCCACCGGGATAAAATTTACATTGTACGGAGAGAAGAGGTCTCTGCTTCGTTTGTCGGAGCAGTATCCACGGTGGTCTCGGTTACGCGGGACACGAGGTTGCGGTATTTCGCAAGACCTGTACCTGCAGGAACCAGACGTCCCATGATCACGTTCTCTTTGAGACCTTTCAAGTAATCCACTTTACCCATGATCGCCGCTTCGGTGAGCACTTTGGTGGTTTCCTGGAAGGACGCTGCGGAGATGAAGCTCTCGGTGGTCAGAGATGCTTTGGTGATACCGAGGAGAAGTGGCTCGCTGGTTGCCGGCTGTCCGCCGTTTGCTGCAACTTTACGATTCTCTTCTTCGTACATGAATTTCTCAACGGACTCGCCGCCGAGGAATTTCGTGTCGCCGTTATCAACAACTTTCACTTTACGGAGCATCTGACGAACGATGACTTCGATGTGCTTGTCGTTGATCTTCACCCCTTGGAGACGATAAACCTCTTGAACTTCATCCACGAGGTATTTCGCGAGTGCCATGTCACCAAGGACGCGCAAGATATCGTGTGGGTTCACTGGTCCGTCAACGAGTGGCTCACCTTTTTTAACGTAGTCACCTTCGTTCACAGACAAGTGGCGACCTTTAGCGATGAGGTATTCACGTGCTTCGCCGCCTTCATCCGGAGTAACGACAACCTTACGTTTACCTTTGGTGTCTTTACCGAAGGAAATGGTTCCCGCGATCTCGGATACAACTGCCGCGTCTTTCGGTTTACGTGCTTCGAAAAGCTCCGCAACCCGTGGAAGACCCCCGGTGATGTCCTTCGTTTTGGAAGTTTCACGGTGGATTTTCGCGATCAAGTCACCCGGCATGATGTCGGTACCATCCGCTACGATCAAGTTTGATCCCATTGGAAGGTTGTAACGACCCATCCGTTGTGAGCCCGGAACGTTCATCACGTTACCGGAAGTATCCGTAATGAGGACCTTAGGACGCTTGTCGGTTTTGGACTCGATGATTACTTTGTGCGAGAGACCGGTTACTGCGTCGAACTGCTCTTGCATGGTGAGACCTTCTTCAAGGTCTTCATACACGAGTTTACCCGCAACTTCTGAAATGATCGGAGTGGAGTATGGATCCCATTCTGCAATGAGGCTTCCACGATCCACTGCCTGTCCTTCAACCATGAGGAGTTTCGCACCGTATACGACCGAGTAACGTTCGCGTTCGCGTCCGTTTAAGTCGACGATGGTGATTTCACCGTTTCGGCTCATGGCAACGGTAGAACCGTCACGGCTCTTCACGGTGATCACGTTATGGAACTGGAGAGTTCCTTTTGTCTTCGCTTGAAGGTTGGATTGTTCCGCAGATCTTGATGCCGCACCACCGATGTGGAAGGTACGCATGGTGAGCTGGGTTCCCGGCTCCCCGATCGACTGAGCGGCGATGACACCGGTTGCTTCACCGTTGTTCACCATCCGTCCGCGAGCAAGGTCACGTCCGTAACAAGCAGCACAGATACCCCAGCGAGATTCGCAAGTGAGCACTGAACGGATGAGGACTTTGTCCACACCGACAGCATCAATTGCCTTCACATCGCCTTCTTCAAGGAGAGATCCGGATTTGAAGAGAATGTCTCCGCTGACTGGATCAAGGATGTCTTCGAGGATCACGCGACCCAGGATACGAACTCCAAGAGCCTCGATCACTTCCCCGCCCTCAATGAGTGGAGTCATGCCCAAGCCGTTTTTAGTTCCGCAATCTGGTTCAGTGATGATCACATCCTGAGCAACGTCCACGAGACGGCGTGTGAGGTAACCGGAGTTCGCTGTTTTAAGAGCGGTATCCGCGAGACCCTTACGAGCACCGTGGGTGGAAACGAAGTACTGGAGGACCGAGAGACCTTCGCGGAAGTTCGCGATAATCGGAGTCTCGATGATCTCGCCGCTTGGTTTCGCCATCAAACCGCGCATACCCGCCAACTGACGAATCTGTGCGTTTGAACCCCGGGCTCCGGAGTCAGCCATAATGAAGACTGAGTTGAACGCTGGACCAGTAACGGTTTTTTCTTTTCCCTGCCATCCTTCTGGAGCATGGAAAGTCTGAGTGGAGATGTGCTTCATCATCGCAGTCGTTACTTGTTCCGCAGTTTGCGCCCAAATATCGATCACTTTGTTGTAGCGCTCACCATCGGTGATGAGACCTTCAACGTACTGGTTTTCAATCTCTTGAACCTGACCGTAAGCAGTCGCGAGGAGCGCCTTCTTCTCAGTCGGGATGATCATGTCGTGAATGGAGATCGAGATCCCCGCTTTCATCGCCTGACGGAAACCAGTTTGCATGATCTGGTCGGCGAGAATGACGGTTTTCTTGTTGCCGGTTCTACGGAAACAAACGTCGATCAATTCCGCGAGTTCTTTTTTACCCAAAACCTTGTTGTAGGCTTTGAATTCGATATCGAGCGGAACGATTTCAGACATGAGGGCACGACCTACGGTCGTGTCTTCAAGTTTGCCGTTGATGCGGCATTTGATTTTAGCCTGGAGGTCAACCACACCCGAATCGAATGCGAAGCGAACTTCAACTGGATTCGAGAAGATTTTTCCTTCACCGCGTGCGAATGGACGTTCGCGAGTCATGTAGTACATACCAAGGACGATATCCTGGGAAGGTACAATGATCGGCTTACCATGCGCCGGAGAAAGGATGTTGTTGGTAGACATCATGAGTACGCGTGCTTCGATCTGTGCTTCGATCGAGAGTGGAACGTGTACTGCCATCTGGTCACCGTCGAAGTCCGCGTTGAACGCAGTACAGACGAGTGGGTGAAGCTGAATCGCTTTACCTTCGATGAGGAGTGGCTCGAATGCCTGGATACCAAGACGGTGGAGAGTCGGAGCGCGGTTCAAGAGCACCGGGTGTTCTTTAACCACTTCTTCGAGGATGTCCCAGACTTCCTGGCGTTGCAACTCAACCATTTTCTTCGCAGATTTGATGGTGGTTACATATCCGTATTCGATGAGTTTGTTGTAGATGAATGGCTTGAAGAGCTCGAGTGCCATGATTTTTGGCAGTCCGCACTGATGCAAGCGAAGTTCAGGACCAACCACGATCACAGAACGACCGGAGTAATCCACGCGTTTTCCGAGCAAGTTCTGACGGAAACGACCTTGCTTCCCTTTGAGCATGTCAGAGAGGGAGCGAAGTGGACGCTTGTTCGGGCCGGTGAATACTTTACCGCGACGGCCGTTGTCGAAGAGAGCATCAACTGCTTCTTGAAGCATGCGCTTCTCGTTGCGGATGATGATGTCTGGAGCGTTCAACTCCACGAGACGACGGAGACGGTTGTTACGGTTGATCACACGACGATAAAGGTCGTTCAAATCAGAAGTCGCGAAACGACCACCATCGAGTGGTACGAGTGGGCGAAGTTCTGGTGGGATGACCGGGATCACGTCGAGCATCATCCATTCAGGGCGGTTGGTGCCACTGGTTTTGAATGCTTCAACAACGGTCAGACGCTTGGAAAGCTTGGTTTTCTGAGCTTCTGAAGTGGTGTTCTTGAGATCGCGGCGAAGAGTGCGGGAAAGAAGATCGATGTCGATTTTCTTGAGCAACTCACGAACCGCTTCTCCGCCCATGCCGGCAGTGAAAGCAACACCGTCAGCGATGAGCTGATTGTATTTTTCTTCAGTAAGAACAGTTCCTGCTTCTACATCAGAGTTACCTTGGTCAACCATGACGTAAGATTCACAGTAAAGAACCTTCTCGAGATCCTTCAGAGTGAAATCAAGGAGTGCTCCCATACGGGATGGAAGTGAACGGAGGAACCAGATGTGAGCCACTGGACAAGCAAGCTCGATGTGACCGAGGCGTTCGCGGCGAACTTTGGACTGGATGACTTCCACTCCGCACTTTTCGCACACTACTCCACGGTGTTTCATGCGCTTGTACTTACCGCAGTTACACTCGTAATCTTTTACCGGTCCGAAAATCTTCGCGCAGAAGAGACCATCGCGCTCAGGCTTGAAGGTACGGTAGTTAATGGTTTCAGGTTTCTTCACTTCACCGAAACTCCATTCACGGATTTTCTCAGGTGAAGCCAGGGAAATACGAATCCCCTTGAAACTTAACGGATCTTTCGGCTTATCAAAAAAGTTCAACAAATCTTTCATGTTCTGGCCCTTCGCTTTTGCGTCTTTACGCTTTAAAAATTATTTTTGGATGAGAGCGCCGCCCGAGTCGGGCGGCGCAAACCATCAAATCAATTAAAGGAGATCTGCCTTCAACTCTTTGGTGTCTTCCTCTTCGATGAGTTCGACGTTGAGAGCGAGGGACTGAAGTTCTTTCACCAATACGTTGAAGGATTCAGGGAGACCCGGCTCGAGGAGCTGTTCACCCTTCACAATCGCTTCGTACATACGGTTACGACCGGTGACGTCATCCGACTTCACGGTCAGGAACTCTTGAAGTGCGTACGCCGCTCCATAGGCTTCGAGTGCCCACACTTCCATCTCTCCGAGACGCTGACCACCGAACTGGGCTTTACCGCCGAGAGGTTGTTGCGTCACGAGACTGTAAGGTCCGATGCTTCTTGCGTGAATCTTCTCTTCCACCAAGTGGTGGAGTTTCAAGATGTACATCACGCCAACGGTTACTTCCTCTGCGAATGGCTCGCCGGATACACCGTCGTAAAGCGTAGTTTTTCCGAGACTTGGAAGATCAGCCAGTTTCAACACCTTTTGAATGTCGTCTTCTGATGCCCCGTCGAAAACAGGAGATGCGAAGTGCACTCCGTCTTTCAGGTGAACAGCCATTTTCATGACTTCATCATCGGATGCTTTTTCAAGGTAATCGTGAACTGATTTCTCAGGATAGATGTCTCTCAGAAGCTTGCGGAGATTCTCAGGCTTGTATTGCTCGAGGTAGTGAGCGATTTTGTCGCCGAGACCTTTTGCAGCCCAACCGAGAGTCACTTCGAGAAGCTGTCCGATGTTCATCCGTGAAGGAACCCCGAGTGGGTTCAACACGAGGTCAACTGGACGGCCATCTGCAGTGAACGGCATGTCTTCCATCGGCATGATCCGGGAGATAACCCCTTTGTTACCGTGGCGACCCGCCATCTTGTCACCGACTTGGAGCTTTCTCTTGATCGCGATCTGGACTTTAACCATCTTGATCACGCCTGGAGCGAGCTCGTCACCGCGTTTCAGCTTCTCGATTTTCTCTTTGAAGACGAAACGAACGGATTCAATGCGGTTTTTCGCAGCTTTAACGAGGTTGGTGATCTCCTGCTCGAGTTCGGACTTCACTGGAATGAAACCGAGAAGTTCGAATGGAACTTTGGAGAGAGTGTCGAGATCCAGTTTTTGTCCTTTGGAAAGAAGCTCTTCAGAGCCGTCTTCAGAAAGGAGTTTACCGGTAGTGATTGCGCCGTTGAGGGCCTTCGCAACACGCTCGTAAGTCGTGCGTTTGATTGCGTCGATTTCGATCTTCTCGTCGCGGCGGATTTTGGAGATGGACTCTTCCAGAATCTGCTTGGAACGTTCGTCGAGCTCGGTACCTTCACGCGCAAATACTTGAGCGCTGATGATGGTTCCATAAACACCGGATGGTGCACGGAGGGAGCTGTCACGAACGTCGCCTGCTTTTTCACCGAAGATCGCGCGGAGGAGCTTCTCTTCCGGTGAAAGCTGCGTTTCACCTTTTGGAGTCACTTTACCAACGAGAACATCGCCTGGCTTCACTTCCGCACCGATACGGATGATACCGCTCTCATCGAGGTCTTTGAGAGCTTCTTCACCGACGTTTGGAATGTCGCGAGTAATTTCTTCTTTTCCGAGTTTGGTGTCACGAGCAACGCATTCGTACTCTTCGATGTGAACCGAAGTGAATACGTCGTCTTTGATCACGCGTTCAGAGATAAGGATGGAATCCTCGAAGTTGTAACCGCCCCATGGCATGAACGCCACGAGCATGTTTTGTCCGAGAGCCAACTCACCTGCATCAGTGGAAGGACCGTCTGCGAGAACATCGCCCACGATCACTTTGTCACCAACACGAACCACTGCACGTTGATTCACGCAAGTGTTCTGGTTGGAACGCATGTATTTGGTGAGGTTGTAGATATCAACACCGGATTCATCTTCGCCGAGGTCATCGGTACGACGAACAACGATCTTGCCGCCGTCCACCATGATGACTTCACCTTCGTGTTTGGCAGGGATGACGTGACCGGAGTCGCGCGCAACGATGCGCTCGATACCCGTTCCGATCATCGGAGCTTTTGCACGGAGGAGAGGAACCGCCTGACGTTGCATGTTCGATCCCATGAGGGCCCGGTTCGCATCGTCGTGTTCGAGGAACGGAATCAAAGATGCCGCAATCGAAACGAGCTGGTTGGAAGATACGTCCATGAGCTCGATGTCGTCTGGATTGACGAGGGCAAATTCACCCTTACGACGAGCTGGAGCGAGGTCTCCCTCGAATTTCTTCTTGTTGAGCGCTTCAGCGTTCGCTTGAGCGATGATCTTGTTCTCTTCTTCGGTAGCCGTGAAGAATTGAATCTCTTCGGTTACTTTTTTCTCTTTGATCACGCGGTAAGGAGTTTCGATGAAACCGAACTCGTTCACGCGGGCAAAGGTGGAGAGAGACGCGATCAAACCAATGTTTGGTCCTTCTGGAGTCTCAATCGGACAGATACGACCGTAGTGGGTGTTGTGAACGTCGCGGACTTCGAAGCCGGCGCGATCACGAGTCAAACCACCGGGCCCGAGGGCGGAGAGACGACGTTTGTGCGTCACTTCCGACAATGGGTTGGTCTGGTCCATGAATTGAGAGAGCTGGCTTGAGCCGAAGAACTCTTTCACCACGGCAGAAACCGGCTTCTGATTGATGAGGTCGTGTGGCATGAGGGTTTCAATTTCTTGAATGCTCATGCGCTCTTTTACAGCACGTTCCATACGGACGAGACCGATACGGAATTGGTTTTCAACCAACTCACCCACCGCACGAACACGGCGGTTACCAAGGTGATCGATATCATCGATGGTTCCGCGACCGTTGTTCAGTTCGCAGAGGTAATAGATGGTGCTGAGGATGTCTTCTTTAGTAAGAGTGGTGGACTCTTTGCTGTCCTTGTTCTCAGGGAACTTGTAGTTCAACTTCAAGCGACCTACGAGAGAAAGATCGTAGCGGTCTGGATTGAAGAAGAGGTTCTCGAAAAGAACTTTGGATGCATCGAGAGTCGGAGGATCACCCGGACGCATGCGTTTGTAGATGTCGATCAACGCCTCTTCAGGAGTGTTGATCTTGTCTACCAGCAAGGTCTCACGGACGAATGGTCCGTAAGTGAGATTGTCGGTGTAGATCACCTTGATCTCTTTGATTTTGCGGGTTGCGAGGTCTTTCAACTTCACATCGGAGATCTCTTCGTTTGGTTCGAAAAGAACTTCACCGGTTTTGTTGTCGACGAGATCTTCAGAGATCACGCGACCCACAACCATCTCGACTGGGATTTCGAGACGCTTGATGCCTGCTTCTTCAACTTTTTTGAGAACGGCTTTGGTGAATTTACGGTTCTTACGAACGATGACTTCTTTGGTTTTAGGATCGACGATGTCTTCTTCAGCGCGTTGGCCGGAAAGGATGTCGAGGTCGACAACCTTGAAGAACTTCATCGCTTTGCCTTCGCCTTCGATTTGAATTTTTTCAATTTTGTAGAAGAAATTCAAGATCTCGGTCACGGTCAGGTTGAGGGCTTTCAGCAAGGTAGTTGCTGGAAGTTTTCTCTTACGATCGATACGAGCGTACAGAAGATCTTTGTGATCGAATTCGAAATCGAGCCAGGATCCGCGGTGCGGGATGATGCGCGCGGAGTAAAGAATTTTACCAGAGGAGTGGGACTTCCCTTGGTCGTGGGTGAAGATAACACCCGGAGAACGGTGCAACTGAGACACGATTACGCGCTCGGTTCCGTTCACGATGAAAGATCCGCTCTCAGTCATGAGAGGGATTTCACCCATGTAAACTTCTTGTTCCTTGATATCGCGGATATTGCGATTCTGAGTTTCTTCTTCAACATCAAAAACCACGAGGCGAACAGTGATTTTGAGTGGAGCCGCGTAGGTCATGCCACGCTGACGACATTCTTGAACGTCGTATTTAGGCTGCTCAAGAGTGTAGCTTTCGAATTCGAGAGCTGCAGTCTTATCGAAATCTTCGATTGGGAAAATGGATTTGAACACCGCCTGGAGACCGATGTTGGCGCGTCTGTCGGCCGGAACATCTGCCTGGAGGAATTTGTCGTAAGAGCGTCTTTGGAGCTCGATCAAATTTGGGATTTCGAGAGGAGTTTTAATTTTAGAAAACTCTCTTCTCACTCGCGTACCTTCAGTGAATGGTGCGGTAGATGGTAACTTGGACATAATTCTCCTTTAGCCAGCAATAAATTCTTAGTTTATTCGTCATGCCAGACAATTGCTTCGCTCACACGATAGACGGCGTAACCGTCATCATCCGCAAGTCGTTCTTCCTGAACCAACAAGGGGTGAGCCATATTCCGAATGGCCAAAGCTCGAATTTCAATTTTTGAGATTGTTCCCGAATCTCTCAAGTCTTAACAAAATATAGAGGAAAACACAATAAGATAGGCGTAAACCAAGCTTCTTTGGTTTACGCCTATCGAATTACACGAATTGAAAAGGTAGATTACTTGCTTTTTAGTCAACAAAAAGAAAGAACTACAGGAATTTCAATTACTTAAGTTCTACTTTCGCGCCTGCTGCTTCGAGTTTTTTCTTCATCTCTTCAGCATCTTTTTTATTCAGGCCTTCTTTGATTGATTTAGGCGCGCCTTCAACGAGGTCTTTCGCTTCTTTCAATCCGAGGCCAGTAATTGCGCGTACTTCTTTAATAACGTTGATCTTGTTGTCGCCGGCGCCGGTCAATACAACTTCGAATTCAGTCTTCTCTGCAGCTGGAGCTGCAGCGCCTGCGCCTGCAGCAGCCATAGGTGCAGCAGCGGATACGCCGAATTTCTCTTCGAGCTCTTTTACGAGTTTAGAGAGTTCGAGAACGGACAAATTTTCAATAAAACTAACTACTTGTTCTTTAGATACTGTTGACATATTTCTTTCCTTTTCTTTTCTAGATTACGATTGAGTTGTAGTTGCTTCTCCACCAGCTGCCGCGTCTTTTTTCTTGGCAAACTGATCAAGAAGATAGACGAAGCTACGCGCAGAGCCGTTAAGCACTCCGAGCAACATCGCCAACAGGACTTCTCTTGAAGGGAGCTCTGCCAACTGAATGACTTCAGCAGGCAAGAGAAGCTTCTTCCCAAAAAGAGATTCCTTAATTTTTAGCGCTTCATGAGCTTTTGCAAAGTCGTTAAGGACTTTGGCAGTAGCTGCGGGCTCACCATACGCAAATGCTACGAGAGTTGGTCCAACCACACGGTCCATTAACCCCTTCGCATCTTCACCCATCGCCCCGTCTTGTGTGACGAGACGACCAATGTTATTTTTGAGAACTTTTACTTCGCATTTTTGAGCGCGAAGAGCACGGCGGAGGTTATCCGCTTCAGTGGACTTCAAACCCTTGTAATCTGCGAACAAAGTGATGTTTGATTTTGCAAACTTCTCTTTTAATTCTGTCGCTAATGCCGTTTTATTTGTGCGATCCATGATCTTCTCCTAATCCTTAGTTTCCGCTAGCAGCCGAAGTAGCATCGGAAACATCAAGCTTGATGCCCGGGCTCATGGTTGCAGCAATCGTGATTGCCTGAAGGTATGTGCCTTTGCTGGTCGGCGGTTTCGCGCGAAGAACAGCTCCCATTACGGCGTTGAAGTTTTCAGTCAGCTTTTGTGCGCCGAAAGATTTCTTGCCCACTTTAACGTGAACGATACCTGCTTTTTCAGCGCGGTACTCAACTTTACCTTTGCGTTGCTCGTTGATTGCCTGAGTAACGTTCAAAGTAACTGTTCCGAGTTTCGGGTTAGGCATCAAGTCGCGAGGTCCGAGGATCTTACCGACCTTGGAGATCGCAACCATCATGTCCGGAGTAGCGATCAATTTATCGAAATCAAGGAAACCACCTTGGATTCTTTCGATCAAATCGTCAGAACCGACGATATCTGCGCCAGCTGCTTCCGCTTCTTTCGCTTTGTCACCTTTGGCAACAACAGCGATTTTCAAAGTTTTACCAGTTCCGTGAGGAAGAACGAGAGCTCCACGAACCTGTTGATCACCTTGTTTGGTGTCAACACCGAGACGAATTGCTGCGTCTACGGTTTCGTCGAATTTTGCGTTTGGAAGTGAGCAAAGCAATTTGAAGGCTTCTTCGAGGCCGTAAACATTGTTTGCGTCAACTTGGGATGCAGCTACAGCGTATTTTTTACCGTGCTTCACTGCGAGTGGGTTCTTAGGTGCTTTTGGAGCACCGTCTTTTTTCTTAGCCATTTTTTTCTCCTTGGTTCAAACGCCCCACATTATATGGTAGCTCCCAATTGTGGCGTTTCCGCCGTTGATTTTTATTCTTCTCCAGACAGCGTCCGGACAGGAATATCAAAACTTTAATTAACCAGGCTACTTAGCCTTGTACAGTCAAACCGCAGCTTTTTGCAGTTCCTTCAATTGAGTTCATCGCAGTCTCAATGGAACCTGCGTTCAGGTCCGGCATTTTGAGTTTAGCGATATCTTCAATTTGTTTTTTGGTTACAGAACCAACTTTTTTACGGTTTGGCTCTCCGGATCCTTTTTCAAGCTTCGCAGCTTTCAAAAGAAGAACCGCTGCAGGAGGGGTCTTCGTGATGAAAGTGAAAGAACGATCAGAGTAAACAGTGATGATCACTGGAATGATCATGCCTTTGGATTCTGCAGTTTTAGCGTTGAACGCTTTGCAGAATTCCATAATGTTCACACCCCGTTGACCGAGTGCCGGACCAACTGGTGGAGCTGGGTTCGCCGCGCCGCCTGGGATTTGTAATTTGATTTGTCCTGTAACTTTTTTTGCCATAACCGGTATTTCCTAACAGATTTTTTTTCCCATTTCAACCATCAGAGGCAGAAAAGGAGAAGATAAACTAAATTTTTTCAACCTGGATGAAGTCCAACTCAACCGGAGTTGAGCGCCCGAAGATACTGACCAGTACCTTCACTTTACCTTTATCCGGATTCACTTCTTCGATGGTTCCGTTGAAGTTGGAGAATGGACCATCCACCACTTTCACGTTTTCGCCTTCTTGGAAGGAAACTTTTGGACGAGGTTTTGCCTGACCTTCGACGATGCGATTGGTCATTTTTTGAATTTCCGACTCAGGAACCGGCACTGGCTTCACTTTGTCGCCCACGAAACCGGTCACTTTTGGCGTATTTTTTACGATATGCCATGTTTCGTCAGTCAAAATCATTTTTACGAGAATGTAGCCCGGGAAAAAGCGGCGCTTGGTTGTGCGCTTCTGACCTTTAACCAGTTCGACCACATTTTCTTCCGGCACAACCACTTCTCCGAAGAACTGTTCCTTTTTGAGGGACTTCGCTCTTTCTTCGAGAGAAATTTTTACTTTGTGCTCAAAGCCGGAGTACGTGTGAACCACGTACCAAGCCATATCCGGAAGAGCTGCATTTTGAACGTTTTCCATATTTAATACCACCTAGAGGATCATCTTAATGATCCACGCAAAGAGTGAATCAAACGCACCCAGAAGGGCACCTGCAACCAGAACAAACAAGACAACCCAGATGGTTGCGTTTGTTGTATCGCGATTGCTTGGCCAAGTAACCCGGGACATTTCAAGAACGACTTCATTCATGAAAGCATTGGATTGATCGCTAAGATACAAACCAAACCCCAAAGCTGCGCCGAGAACGATGGAGCCAAACCGAATGATCATGTCGATCTGTTTGAAACTCGACTCCATGTTGTAAATCGCCGCTACTTTAGTAAAGCCAACAAACACCACGGCAGCGAACATCAAGCCCACTGCTGTAAAGATTAAATTGACCCACTTCTGTCTTTGATTTTCCATTTTACTAAAAATCGTCTCTTAAAGTTCAAGGTTAGTTGGCAGGCCGGGGGGGATTCGAACCCACAACCCACGGATTTGGAATCCGTTGCTCTACCGTTGGAGCTACCGGCCTCCAGAAACAACCAGGGCCCAGTCCCATCAGGACTGAGCCCTTAGTCGATCAAATTATTTATTCAACGATCTCGGAAACGACGCCCGCACCAACGGTACGACCACCTTCGCGGATCGCGAAACGAAGTTCTTTTTCCATTGCGATTGGAACAATGAGTTCAACTTCCATGGAGATGTTATCACCAGGCATAACCATTTCCACGTTTTCTGGAAGGGTTACAACACCGGTCACGTCAGTTGTACGGAAGTAGAACTGAGGGCGATATCCTTTGAAGAATGGAGTGTGACGTCCGCCTTCTTCTTTGGTCAGGATGTACGCTGCGCCTTTGAATTTTTTGTGAGGAGTAACTGAACCTGGTTTAGCCAAAACCTGACCGCGTTCAATTTCTTCTTTTTTAGTTCCGCGGAGGAGAGCTCCGACGTTATCGCCCGCTTCACCTGAATCGAGGAGTTTACGGAACATCTCGATACCAGTGATGGTGGTTTTAGCAGTTGGGCGAATACCGATGATTTCGATATCGTCACCTACTTTAACAATTCCGCGCTCAATACGGCCGGTAACAACGGTACCGCGACCAGAGATAGAGAATACGTCCTCTACTGGCATCAAGAAAGGCTTGTCAGTAGCACGTACTGGCTGAGGAATGTATTGGTCAACCGCTTCCATCAATTTAAGGATGGATGGTTCGCCGATATCAGATTGATCGCCTTCAGAAGCTTTCATTGCTGAACCACGAACGATTGGGATCGTGTCGCCAGGGAAAGAGTATTTGGAAAGAAGCTCGCGGAGCTCCATTTCAACGAGGTCGATCAATTCTGCATCGTCAACCATGTCGCATTTATTGAGGAATACAACAATCGCTGGAACACCAACTTGACGTGCAAGAAGGATGTGCTCACGAGTTTGTGGCATTGGACCGTCTGCTGCTGAACAAACGAGGATCGCTCCGTCCATTTGTGCTGCACCGGTGATCATGTTTTTCACGTAATCGGCGTGGCCTGGACAGTCAACGTGCGCGTAGTGGCGTTTGTCTGTCTCGTACTCAACGTGAGTGGTGTTGATAGTGATCCCGCGTTCTTTTTCTTCCGGGGATTTATCAATGCTCGCGTAGTCCATCGCTTGCGCTTTACCTGTTTTTGCAAGCACTTTGGTGATTGCAGAAGTCAGAGTGGTTTTACCGTGGTCGACGTGACCAATGGTTCCGATGTTACAATGCGGCTTTTTCCGCTCAAATTTTTCCTTAGACATACTCGTCTTTCCCTTTCCGATTGAAGAAAATAAATAACTCGCGTTTTTATTGAATTTTAGAAGTCATACCAATAAAACACATATAAACTCCAGCTTTTTTTTGACCCCTCCAGATGGAGCTGACGATGGGGATTGAACCCACGACCTCTCCCTTACCAAGGGAGTACTCTACCACTGAGCTACGTCAGCATATCTGATTGATCATTTTTGCCAGGAATATCGTAAAATTGGAGCGGGAGACGGGTCTCGAACCCGCAACCCTCAGCTTGGAAGGCTGATACTCTAGCCAATTGAGCTACTCCCGCCCATTTTACGAACATGTCCATCCCCTGTCATGGCACCCAAAAGTTCCATTTTAAAGAATGGTGGTGAGGGAAGGACTCGAACCTTCGAAGACTTGCGCCGCCAGATTTACAGTCTGGTCCGTTTGACCGCTCCGGAACCTCACCGACACAAAACCGAAAGAAGAAGGATGGAGCTGGCGACCGGATTTGAACCGATGACCTGCTGTTTACAAAACAGCTGCTCTACCAACTGAGCTAAGCCAGCTTACTCATTCCTTTTTCTAACAGATTAAAGCCCAGTCTCCTGCCTTTCGGACAGAAATTCAAGACTTAACCTGCCGGACTTCTTGATAAGGGCTTATCTTTTCCAAGATCGACCGATTTTGTCAATGGAAAACAAGAAACCAGAGGATTCGTTTCTTTTAAATATTCGGTGGCGCAGCGCTCAAAAAACAAGACCGCAAGCCGTCTTCAGGAGGAACCAGTTCCAGCAAGTGCCTTCGCCGCTTCATAGGGCGCAATCTCTTTTTTGAACAGTTGTTCGAGAACTGTTTTTCCACCATCAGTGGAAAGGACCGATTCAATCGAGTTCCGCAGTTCTTCAGTCAGGATGTCGAAAATTTCTTCGCGGAGGAACAATTTTGCCTTTTCAACGCGCTTTCCCGAGTGATCGAGCCAGGCCTGATGTTTCTGAATCTCCGTCAGGAGCGCATCGATTCCGAGGTTGCGTGACGCTTCGGTTTTGCAAACCGGAATCATCCACGAATGTTCGTCGTGCGGATTGAGCCCTACACTCTGAGTGAGCTCCCGAACGAGCTTGTCTGCTTCGGGACGATCTGACTTGTTCACCGCAAATACATCGGCGATTTCCATCAAACCCGCCTTCATCATCTGAATCGAATCACCGCTTTCAGGGACGAGAAGAACAATCACGGTCTGAGCAAGCTTCAGGATGTCGAGCTCGGTCTGCCCTACACCCGCGGTCTCTACGAGAATCACATCAAAACCAGCGGCATCCAGAGCTAAAACTGTTTCTTTGGTCGAGTGCGAGAGTCCGCCGTGTCTTCCCCGCGTTCCGAGACTCCGGATATAAACACCGGCATCGGCTGTGTGCCGCTGCATGCGGATCCGGTCGCCGAGGATGGCCCCGCCTGAAAACGGACTGGAAGGGTCGACTGCAACCACGGCCACTTTTTTTCCGTCGGAGCGGAGTTTTGTGATGAGGCAGTCCACGGTGGTGGATTTTCCGGCACCCGGAGGACCGGTGATTCCCCACACTTGGGCATTACCCGTATACGGATAAAGAAGTTCGACGATTTTTTTGGTATCCTGATTGCGGTTCTCGATGCGCGAGATGAGACGGGCGAGCGAAGCAGGATCGCCGGAGCGTGCTTTTTCAATCAGTTCTTTTGGATCCTTCGGGATGCTCATGTTGGTCCATCTTGCCTGAAAAAAGGCCTTCGTTAAAGTACTTTTCAAGGTAAGCCCGCTGGCAATCCCGGGTCGAACACCATCGCCTCACCTCTTCCAGACTCTCCCGGTTTTGGGTCGAACCTTCGTAGAACCAGGAATGCCTTTCAAAATCATTCTCGTGCCAGAGCACCTCCGCGCGAGCCGCCACTCCCGCTCGTCCCACCCGACCGAGCGCTTGTGAAAGCGCAAGCAGACTGAAGCTCGGCTCGAACAAAATACAACGAGTAAGAAAGGGATAATCCATTCCCATCCCAAAGGCTGAAGTCGCGACCACCCAGATTCGTCCGCCGGTCCGTCCCTGAAACGCAAGCCGGCTCTCCAGATTGAGCCGCTCCTCCCGGCTCATGCCCGCGTGGTAGGAAACCACCGGAATCCCCCAGAGCCCGAGAAAGGCTTGAACTCTTTCCGAAGATTTCCGGGTCGAGACGAAAATCATTCCTGAAACCTCCGGACACTCCATCAGTTTCGAACGCAGATACTCCATCCTCCGGTGAGGGGGCACCCGGATCCGCTCAATTTTAAGATTTTCAGGAATTTCAAACTGTCCAAGGACATGCGGTTTGCCGGGCAAGCCCTTCACGATCTGTTCAAGTGCTTCTTTGGGAAGTGTAGCCGTGCACCAGAAGGATTTAGGAATGGAGAACTCACGCACCAGTTCCGGAACTCTGGAAAACTCCGGACGAAAGCGGGCACCCCACTCCCACACACAATGAGCTTCATCCACAATCAGCACGTCGGGTGCCCACTCCCGAATCGAGTTCTGGTAGCGATGGAAAATTTTTTCCGGATTCAGAATCCAGACTCCGGGTCCATCCGGCGGACCCTCACCCTCACTCCCCACCCCTTGAGTGACGGGAATGCCCAAGTCCCGAAACCGACGCTCGTGCTGTCTCGCGAGTGCGTTCAACGGCACGATGAGAATGGCTCTGGTGTATTTGAATTGTTGTAGAAAGCGCTGAAAAACGAGACTTTTACCGCTCCCCGTGGAAGAGATCAGAATCGTGTGCGGGTTTTCACGAAAAGAACGGAGCGCTTGTTTTTGAAATGGCTTGAGTTGCATGCAAGCAGAAACTCAAAGCAAAAGACGGGCCTGAGGTCAGGCCTGTTTCTTTTCGGCGAGGTACTTCAGGTAGATCACTCCACCCACCACTCCAGCCAGAACCTGATAAAGAACAATCAGACTGAACACTTCCGCGCCCTGGTCTGAACCGATCATTTTAAAGAGGGCGTAGAAAGCTGCATGTCCTGTTCCCACACCTGCGGGGAGAACCGGAATTGCGGTGGCCAGCATCCCGATCGGAACTACAACTGCGATCGGAAGAAACGGAAGACCGCCCCCCGGGGAGATGGTTTCGGTAATCACGAATGCCATGATGATCATCATCATGTGAATCACCATCGAGAAGGCAATCGCCTTCAACACGCGTTTCGGATACGCGCGGTAGCCCATGACTCCGTGATAAAGACGATCAATCATGCCGAGCTTCTCATGGCGCTTGGTGAAGAATTGAAGAATCTGGAACACCGGATCCTTCCGGTGCGACAAGAAAAGATAAAGATAAAAGGCAATCACCGCGAAGCCCACGCCACCCACCGTATAGATGAGAAGATCCGGCAGTGCCCCACCCCAGGGAATGAAAACACTGAGAAGGGCGGAGAAGGATCCGACGAACACCATCGCAGAAACACCTAAAATCCGGTCAAAAAGCATGCTTCCGAAAACAGCCGCCCGCTTGTCCTTGAACTTCTCGGACACATGGACCGCCTTCACGAAATCTCCACTCACGGCTCCAGGAAGAGCGATGTTGAAGAAAGCGCCAATGAGATTCAGTTTCAAGACTTCAACGAAACGCAATTCGGCGCCCTGGGTCCGGAGAAGAATTCTCCAGCGGATCGCCCCCAGAACGGTGTTCACCGCCATCAGGACGGAACAGAACAAAACTGATTTTGGAGAAGAGAAAAGCTTCTCAAAAGAATTCGCGGTGATCAGACCTTTTTTATAAAGGTAGAAGAAAACTCCGAACACGAGGGAGAACTTGAGTCCGAGCTTCACCCGCTCCTTGATACTCACTTCGTTCGTCGGAGCTACTGCGACGGCGCTATCTTTTTGCATCTGCAAGTCTGAAGAAGTTTCCAAAGATTCGGTCTCCCACGGTTTCACTGTAGAGTTTAGGGCCTTTGCCCGCGTTTAAAATCCAATCCCGACGCTCACCTTTTTTCAGTTTTTCGGCAAGCGTTTCTTCCGCTTCCTTCACAAAAGCCTCGGGATGAAACTGGATTCCAAAAACAGGTTTTCCAATAACTTCGAAGGCTTGGATCGGACAGCGGTCGGTGCTGGCGAGAAGACGAGTTCCCGGCGGAAGAGCTTGAACCTCTTCGTAATGGGACTGGAAAGTCACAAAAGAACCCGTGAATCCCTCTAAAATTCCGGAAGGTTCCAGCACCTGGATGGTCTGCCAGCCAAGTTCCGCGTCCTTGCACCTTCCGAGCTTGATTTCTTCACCCTGAAGTTTTGCAAGACAACGGGCAAGAGACTGATGTCCGTAACAAACTCCGAGGATCGGCGTGTCCTTTTTGATCTGCTCCTCGATGAAGAATTCGAATGAAGCAATCCAAGGCTCATTTCGCTCCATGCACGAAGTGCGGGAACCGGAAATAATCACGGCATCCCAGTTCTTGTCTGCGGGAAGATCCTGATCCGGGGCTCGTCTCACGATGACAGTGGACCCGGTGGGCGCGGTTTTCAGAGCCCAGTGAACCAGATTCCAGCTGCCGTAGGACTCGACGTCCCGCTTGTTATCAATGATGAGGATCTTGAGCGGCTCGGCCATCACTCACTCACCTTTCCACGCAGAGTATAGTTTTTGAATTCAAACAAGCGATACCCGGTGATGCGTTCGAAGAGATCGAGCGCCACTTTTTTTGTGTCTTTTGCAGTAAAGAGAAAGGGCGAATCTTTTAAATTCCAGTTCCAGCCCTTTAATTCGATGCGTTTTTTCATCACCTTTGGATGAGGTCCGCGGTATTCCTGCAATCCCCAGAAACGCTTGTAGAGATAATTGGTTCCGGAGTGTGGCTCCTCGGCTCCGGGCTTCTGAGCCCCGTGATAGAGCTGGTCCATGAAAACGGTTTTTTCCTTCATCGCGTCGGGTGTCCTGACCCAGCCATAATGAAAGATTCGGGCCGAAGAAAGAAGGGCCACGAGTTTGGATCCGTCCGGTTTTCTAAAGCTCTGTGCATCGCCGAAGCTTCTTGCACCGGAGGATTTACGAACCAGACGCATTTCGCGGCGGTAAGCAGAGCGGGTTTCCTGAATCACATTGAAAGACCCGTAGAAGTGGCAATATTGGAACACCACTGCTTCAAGATCTTTGTTTTTCGCCGCCTGATCAACGGCTTTCCGGATCAGAGGGAGATCATCTTCATGAAGCACTTCATCGGCTTGAAGATAAAAGCACCAATCGTTAGAACATTGTTCGAGCGCGAGATTGGTCTGCTCGGAAAGAATGAGACCTGATTTCTTTTTCTCAGGATCATTCAAAGGCCAGATGGTTTCAAAAATCCGGACTTTCCCCTGACCTTCTTCCCGCGCGAATTTTTCGGCGATGAGAAGCGTGTCGTCGTCACTCTCTCCCACGTTCAGGACGAGTTCATCGACCAGAGGAAGAAGCGAGCGCCAGGCCTCAAGGAAGGGATAATCGAATTTAGCTCCGTTTCGGACGAGGCTAAACCCCGAGATCTTTTCCATAGTCCTGATATACGCGGGAAACTTGTTCGCTGACAGAGTCGGCAGTAATACGGTTCATGCACTGGTGTGCTTCGACCAGACACTCATTGAGTCCACACCATGGCGGAGAGCCGGGTTCGTGGTTACTTCTGCAATGAAGAGGCTCGATGAACAAACGCGGGTGACGATTCTGTGGATAAGGGTGCCATTCGAGCGGATGTTCCGGACCAAACAGGGTCACAGTTGGAACATTGAGTGCGGCGGCGAGATGTCTCGGGCCGGAGTCGTTTCCGACAAGCGAATTCAACTGTGAAATCCGTGCTGCAAGGACACGGACATTGCAGGCAGGCATCACTTGGATCTGCGCACGGGCTTCCGGAGTATTCGGAATGGAACGATAGAATTCTTCGACCAGTCCTTCTTCTTTAGGTCCGCTGATCACCAGAACTGAACCGCCGGTGTCTGAAACCCACTTCTGAGCAACTTCAGCAAAACGGTGCAAAGGCCAGATCTTGGTCGGACGGGACGCGCCGAGAGCCACACCGAGGACGGGACGTTTGAGTCCCCAAGCCTTCAGCTCTTCTCTTGCGAGGGACTTTTCTTCTTCCTTCAAAAACAATTCCGGCATCACGCCGTCTGGAACCACAATCCCCAGCGCACGAACGGTGTCGAGATCGCGCTCCACAACAGGCTTCATCGTTCCTTTGCCTGGAACGTCCACGGTGGAATACATGTTCTTTGCCTTGAAGCTGTGGAAATGAATCGAGCGGACTTTTGCTCCAGTGGAAAGGGCCACCATCGCCGCTGCCGGAGAAGAATGGAATCCGCAAACCACGTCGTACTTTTCCTTACGGAGCTGGAACGCGAGACGGGTCGCAGCTTTTGTTCTCGCCGCGCGGTCATTGTGCCAGGTGATCGGCAGAAGTTTGGTCACGCCCGGAAATCCTTCGAGCAGCCAGATCCAGGGTTCAGGTGCTGCCACATGGATTTGTGCGAGGGGATAATTGCGGTGCAGCTCTTTTAACGCGGCCGTAAGGAGGATTGTGTCTCCCATGGCGCGGAACTTGGTCACTAATATTCTTTTCGGATTGAGCATGGTTGGATTCAGGATAGCATAAAAAAGATGTCCCACTCAAACCCGTATCACTTATTTACAAGCCTTCGTTCCCCCTTTGCCCGCCGCATCCGTTTGGTGATGAAGCGGCTTAAACTGGATTGTAAGGAAACGATGCTCGATGTTTTCCAGCACAACCCGGCTTTGCTGACCGTAAACCCCCTCGGGATGGTTCCGACCCTCGTTTTTCCAAATCACGGTCCCGTCGCCGACTCCGCGACTATTCTGGAAGTCCTCGAGGAAGAAACCGGAGCAATCTGGCCCAAAGACTTCAACCAGCGGATTGAAGTGAGAAAAGCCGCGGCTCTGGTGGAAGGGATCATGCTGAGTTCAGCCCTCTTTTTTCAGGAAACCAAAATGCATGAGGTTCCGTCTCCGGGCTGGGCCCATGAACACGTTTCCTCCATTCAAGACACCCTCGACTTTTTAAGTCATGCCCCTTCCTTCGTTTGGTACGGAGACGGGCGTCTCACTCAAGCCGGCTGGGATCTTGCTGTTGCGATCGAATACGCTGCGTTCCGGATTCCTGAAATCAATTGGAAGAAATACGCCATCTTCGTTGCGATTGTGGATCAGGCGCGGAAAGATTCTTACTTCGTTGAAACCACTCCGAAGGCCTGAAGGGTTTCGAACTCTTTAAATGCAAAAAGCCCCTTTGGATTTTTCCAAAGAGGCTTTTTATTTTTAATTTTTAAAGATTAGTTTGTCGGGCAAGTCATCGCTCCACCGGCTGTAGTCGTGCAATGTGCAGTGTAAACTCCGGAGTTACCGAAATTGATGTAATAACCTTGCACGGTTGCCGTTCCGCTACTGCAGCTATCGCTCAGTGATGGATAAGATCCGGAGATGGTCACTGTTCCTGCAGTCTGAGCAATCATGAAACCTGAACCGCCCAGTGCAGAACCATTCAGGGTCACACTTGGAGCAGGAAGTGCTTCGCTCTTGTTTTTAGTTGAATACACATTCACGATTCCGCCGAGAATTTGAGACTGGCAGGTTACGGTGGCATTTGCCGATGCACCTTGCATGTTCACCACAATCGAGTCACCCACGTTCACAGTAGTGCTGACTGAATAACTGAGATTCAATGCATTTGGAATCGCTCCAACCAGGAGAGGGGTCACTGTTTTGTAACCAATGATCTGATTTCCCAGACCGTAGATCGGCAATTGTCCAAGTGCGCCGCTTGCTGGACAGATCACTCCGTTTACTCCGCAAGGGGTCGGTTGAACCAGACCACTCTGGGTTACACCACCCGAGTTGTTATTGGATCCGCATCCAACTGCTGCTGCCACTGTACCTAAAATCGCCAACGCTTTAAAAATTTTCATATACTCATTCTCCGAAATTCAAATTTCGAGGTTTTGTTTTCCTCCTTTAAGCAGAATCCATGCCACGACGGAAACAGTCACCAGAAGCGTTTTAAACGGGTATTATGTAATTTATAAAAACCCTGGCTGTCCAGATCTTTGACAAGGGTATAAAAAGTAGCTGGTTTGGGCCCCCCAGGGGCAGGCTTTCTGGCTCAGTTGCAAGTTATCCAGCCTTGCCGTAGGCTAATGGCATGACCGAATTGATGCAGATAAAAGTGGAACCGGTAGTCCTTGAGTTCACCACCGGTGAGTACTATCCCGAAGTTTATCGGGCGAAGCAGGAATTTTTCGAACGTGCCGGCGTAGTCCATGACGACGATGCCGAGTTCGAGCAGCGCATGAACCTGTTCATGGACTGGTACCTCTTTGACCGGGATCTTCCAGGAGTCGATCTCCCTCCGATCCGCTATTACGTCAGACAACATCAGGCCGAGTTCACCCCGGAAGACAAACAGATCTTCGAAGACCTCTCCAACTCCATCCATTCCCTCTTTTTATTGAAACGATTTTCGTGGTTCGGAAACAATCTGGTCGTTCAGGACCTGTTCTCCCGGAAAAGCTACATCGTGATCGATCCCAAGCTCCAAAGAGCCTTCTCCCGCGGGGATATTTTTGAAGGCCGGATCTTCCCCCATGAGGATAAATGGCATTTCGCGCAGGGGTTCTGCTTCCATCCGATTGAAATGAAATCGTTTATTGTCAATGAAATCAAGAAGATACGATTCCAAGATCGCTCCCGTCACTTGAAGCTCATTCTCCAGTTGGCGCAAATGAAGCTGAAACATCAGCGGTTTGCTCACATTGATGTGAAGCATATCTACGGCTTTAATTCGAAATTCTAACCATTCGGCGCACAATCTGCGTCCCATCTATAAGAGAAAACCCCCTTACGGTAAGACCGAAGGGGGTTTTCATTGAATCACTTTGGATCTCTTTCGTTTTAACCGGACTTAAGACATCGATTTCAGGAATTGATCGAACAGATAGCTGGAATCGTGTGGACCGGGAGAACTTTCCGGGTGGTACTGAATCGAGAATGCGTTCTTGGAAGCAATCGAGATTCCTTCGCAACAATCATCGTTGAGATTCACGTGGGTGAGTTTTGCATCCGCTGGAAGCGTGCTCACATCCACAGCATAACCGTGATTGTGGGAACTGATTTCAACTTGTCCGGATACCATGCTCTTCACCGGTTGGTTTCCACCGCGATGACCGAACTTGAGTTTGTAAGTTTTTGCGCCGACTGACATGGCGAGGATCTGGTGACCCATGCACACACCGAAGATCGGAGTTTTACCCAAGAGGGCTTTTACGTTTTCAACCGCATAAGTCGCGAGCTTCGGATCGCCCGGGCCGTTCGAAAGAAACACGCCGTTTGGCTTCATTTCGAGAACTTTTGCAGCAGGATAGTCCGCTGGAACCACGGTGAGGTCGCAACCCCGGATCGCGAGATCCTTTAAGAGCTGGCCCTTGATTCCGTAGTCGTAAGCCACGACTTTGAATTTTGCTTTCGCGCCGAAGTCTTCCGCTTTCACGGTGTAAACTTCTTTAGTGCTCACACGTTTGATCCAGTCGATCTGGTCGTACTTCTGATCCTGAAGTTCTTTTTTGAGAGCTGGAATTTCAGAGCGGAGGCTTTCTGGAATGATCATTCCAGGGGTCACGCCGCGATCACGGAGAAAAAGAGTGAGTCTGCGAGTGTCCACGTCGTGGATCCCGATGCGTTCTTGTTTCTTCAAAAAGCTGTCGAGGGTTTCTTCAGAACGAAAGTTGGAAGGTTTCGGAGTGTAGCTCGATACGATCGCGCCGCCCGCGTAAATCTTCGCGCTCTCGAGGTCTTCACTGTTTGCGCCGGTGTTCCCGATGTGTGCAGTGGTGAAGCAGATGATCTGACCCGCGTAGGACGGGTCGGTCAGGATCTCCTGGTAACCGCTCATGGATGTGTTGAAAACGAATTCTCCGAAGGTCACGTTTTTCTTCGGATCCGAATGGAGGGCTCCAAAGAGCTCCCCTTCAAGAATCTCGTCGTGATCACTTCCCGGAATGACAATTAAACCCTTCATTTCCAATTTCCTTCGAGCATAGTTCTTATTACTTTCCCCTTAAATTTTCTTCCTAAAAATGGACTATTTTTACTTTTTGAAACCACGGCTTCCGGGTCCAGGGTCCATTCCTCGTTCAGATTCAATAAAATGAGGTCTGCCGGGGAACCTGGACGGAGGGTGCCTGATTCTTTCAAACCGAGCAGCCGGGCTGGAGCCACGGTCATGGACTCGATCACCCGGGAGAGGGAGAGTTTTCCGGAGTGGACGAAGGTCAAAAGGATCGGGAGGGAGGTCTGGAGACCCAGAATCCCGTTCGCAGCCATCTCAAATTCGACTTCCTTATCCACACAGCCGTGAGGAGCGTGGTCAGAAGCCACCATGTCGATTAAACCCGACTTGAGGGCCTCGATCAGGGTCTCCTGGTCCTTTTCCGAACGCAGAGGCGGAGCCATTTTATAATCTGTCTTATCCTGATGGTGAATGCAGCTGTGAGATCCGGAAAGGAGAGCCAGCTCATTCAAAAGAAGGTGGTGCGGGGTCACTTCAGCCGTGATCTTGAGACCTGCCTCTTTCGCACGCTTGACCACTTCCACGCCTTCGCGGGTGGAGAGGTGGGCGATGTGGACTCTGGCGCCGGTCGCGCGGGCAAGGGCAACTTCGCGGGCGACCATGATTTCTTCAGATGCATTCGGGTTCCCGGTGTAACCGAGAAGCGAGGAAACTTTCCCCTCGGTCATCGGAGCGCCCCGGGAAAGATTCAAGTCTTCCGCGTGGCTGATCACCGGAAGATCAAACATGTTTGCGTACTCCATCGCCCGTCTCATGAGCGAGGAATTCATCACCGGAAGGCCATCATCGCTGATCGCCTTGATTCCGGCTTTGGCCATGAGTCCGATTTCGGCGAGCTCTTCGCCCTTCTGTCCTTTGGTCACCGCTCCGATCGGGAACACGCGAGCTTGATTCGCTTCGCGCGCCTTTTCATAGATGTAGCGAGTGATCATGGCGTTGTCGTTCACCGGTGCAGTGTTGGCCATGACGCCGACACTGGTGAATCCACCTAAGATTGCAGCACGGGATCCAGTGAGAACGGTTTCCTTGTGTTCAAAACCGGGCTCGCGAAGATGAACGTGCACGTCGATCAAACCCGGTGCGAGCACCAATCCTTTTGCATCGACGGTTTCGAGAACTTTTTGTGAGGAAAAACTTCCTGGCTGGTCGATCGCCTTGATTCTTCCGTTTTCGATCAGGACATCCTTCACTCCATCGAGGTTCTGGGAAGGGTCAACGACGCGTGCGCCTTGAATGAGAATCATGGTTTCACTCCTCCAACGAGGGTTGCAAGGACCGCCATGCGTGCCCAGACTCCGTTTTCAACTTGTTTCAACATGAGCGAGCGATCGGAGTCCGCGACTTCCGCATCGATTTCCACTCCCCGATTCATCGGACCCGGGTGAAGGATCACAGCACCTTTTTTCATCTGAGACACGCGCTCCTGATGAAGTCCCCAGAAGTGACGGTATTCTTCTTTCGAAGGAATTCCGCCCGAGAGCTGGCGTTCGAGTTGAATTCTTAAAGTCATCACCGCGTCGACTGAGCCGATGACGGATTCCGGGAAATCGATGACTTCGATCTTCGGGAAGAGTTCGGTGTTCTTGATCGTCAGTGTCTTCGGTCCACAGAGGATCACCTTCGCGCCGAGTTTCGTCAGACAATGAATATTGGAGCGGGTGACCCGCGAGTAGATCGTATCGCCAAGGATCATCACCGTTTTTCCACTGAAAGGTTCTTCCTTGGTGAAGTCGATGCCCCAGTGTTCGGCAAGTGTAAGGGAGTCGAGCAGCGCCTGAGTCGGGTGCTCATGACTTCCATCTCCCGCGTTTACAACTGGAAGACCGGTGACATTCGCCACAAAATCCGGAGAACCTCCGGAGGAGTGGCGCATGACAATCGCGTTGACTCCGTATTGTTGAATGGTTTGAATCGTATCGAGGAGGGTTTCACCCTTGCTCAGACTCGAAGTCGCTGATGCAAACGCGATGCTTGCACCACCTAGCTTCCGAGTCGCCGCTTCGAAGGACATGCGAGTCCGGGTCGAGTTCTCGACAAAGAACTGCAGAACCGTCTTTCCCTTCAGAACGGATGTATAGTCATCGGGATTCTTTTTGATGGATTTTGCCAAAGTCAAAAGAGCTCGGACTTGGTCTTCTTTGAGATCGCGGATGGTGGTCAGGCTCACTGGGAACATTCATTCCCCTCCTGAGCCCTGATGATAGAACTTAAGTGCCTTAAATTCAATGATAATTCACGACTTCGTTCAGTTGGACCATCATCAGGAGAACCACGACAAAGAGGAGCACGGGTCTGACGATTTTTTCAGCCCGGGTTGATGCCAACCTTGCGCCAAAGAAGCCTCCAACGACCATTCCGAGGCCGACCATGAGGCCAAGTCTCACATGAACGTAGCCTTGGACGCCGTAAGAGACGAGCGAAACTCCCGCCGACAAGGTGTTGGCGAGTTTTGAGAGGAGGAGCGCTTCAAACAAAGGAAGCCTCGCCCCCCAGAGAAGGCCGATCAACATGAAGGTTCCACCCCCGGGTCCGAAGAAGCCGTCGTAGAACCCGGCCAACATCCCCACTCCGAACAGAACTCCATGAGGACGAGCGAGATGTTCTTTGGCCTCTTGAATGAGGAGACCCCGGTTCCAGACCACCCACAGGATGAGTGGACAGGCTGCGATCAGGAAATAACGGAAATAGATTTTTGGGACATGGGGATTGAGTACCGAACCCAGGAAGGCTCCCACTCCGACCGCGAGAACAAAGGTGAGTCCCTTTTTAAGACGCAGCGGATGTTTCCTTAGATAGACGAGAAAAGCGATGAGCGCACCGAGCACGCCGACAATCTTGTTAGTTCCAATCGCATGCGCCCCGGGCTCCAGAGCCTGAGTCAAAACGGGAAGCGTGATCAAGCCTCCGCCACCGGCGATCGAATCGATGGTGCCGGCAACAAGGCCTGTCGCCACCAGGAAAAGATCGCCCAAACTCATGGAGCAAGTACCACGAGTCTCGTCTTCGCGCCTTTTCGGCCTTCACTCTCGAAGGTTTGATCTTTCAGTATCTTCATCTGTGCGAGTCTTGAATCCGCATTTCGCCATTCGACAAAGTAATGGTCCGCATCGGGTTCGCGGCAATAAAATACAAAGGCCTTCAATTTCGGATCGGAGAGTTTCCCCGTGAGAAAGGCTCTCTGATCTTCGAGGCGATTTGCGGAAAATGCCCAACCTGATTTTTTGGAGAGAATCGGAATCGGTGGCAGGGAGAAGTCGCTGACAAATCCGACGAGATCGGTTTCACTCCGGTCAGGAACAAAACTGAGCGCATCGCGAACCACTTTCGCCGCGTCTACGTAATTGGTGAGTCGGAAAGTCGCATCCCGAACCATGAGAAAAGTCAGCACCATGGAGCCCGTGATCACCGCACCCACGAGCGGCTTGATCCGGATCTGAGAAAGTGCGTAAGTGGCAAACAGAGCGATCGGGAGCATGAAGGTGAGCGCATAGTAATCATGAACGAAGAACGAAGAAGCAAAGATCAGCGCAAAAAGAACCGCCGTGCAGAAATGAATGACCGGGAGCCGCCATTTTTCGGAGAGCGCGACTTTGTTTTTCACCGCGAGCACGAATCCACCCACTCCAAGAAGTGCAAAAATCAGATTCGGATCCTTGATGAAAACCCAGGTCACGAAACGGAGGTAGAACTGAGCCCTGAACAGGAAGTTTCCGGCAAGGTGTCCGTATCCGTTTGCGGTCCGATACTCGGTGACGGGGTTCGGGATTTTCGCGATGATGAAATAAGCCAGATAAGCAAGGGTGGGGAGAACCGCGATCCCGGCATAGAGAAAGGAGCGAATTCTTTCTTTCCACTTCGGAAAACGGGTGCAGTCGTAAATGAAGAGCGCAAGCACCGCGAACACCGCGAAGTACTTCATGAGGCAGGCAAGAAGCAGGACTCCGTAGGAAAGCCCCACCTGTTTGCGAAGCGAACGGCCATAAGCAAAGGTCACGAGTGCCGCCATCGCCAGATCCGGAATCACGGAAGTTGAATAAATCTGAAATCCGGGCATCCAGAAGAGAACCAGAACGGCGAGATAAGGGGCAATCTTGTTTTCAGAAAAGAGACTTTTCGCGAGATCGTAAATTGCGTAGAGAAAGAAAATACCAAAAGCGAAACTTAAAATGCGGCCCGAAGTAACACTGTTCACATTGAACAGACGGGCAAGACCGGCCGAGAGCACGTGATAAAAGGGAACTTCTTCAGCCCAGGCAACCGGACCCGGATGCCAGGGTTCCGCAAAGTAACGGATCGGAAATCCATGAAGCAGATCTCCTTTTTGAAACGCTTCGGTCATGTGAGCAACGAAGTTCTGTTTGCCCACCTGCCCCTCAATGATCTCAGTCCAACCGAGATGCGGAATCAGGGTCACAAGCCCGATGATCAGGGAGAGCGCAAAAAGTCCGAAAAAAATTGGCATGAAAGAACTATAAATGAGAATCGGGCTTCCCGAAAGGGTGATTAGTCCTTGAGACTGCAAACGCCAGGCAGAAACGGCGGATAAAACGGCCGAATCGCATTCTTGAATTCCTGACGTTCGTAATCGATCGCCTTGAATCCACGGCCGACCAGAACAAAGAAAGTCTGATTGAGGAAGCGCGGATTCTTCGCCTCAGTCGTCTTGAAATAGCGACTCCAGTAAACATTTCCGATCAATCCCGGAGTGACGATGGCGATTTTTTTCCCTTCGAGCTTTTTCCAGTCCATCGTCCAGTCAAACACCCGGCCAAACCGTGAGCCTCCGCCCCAGACTGAAACTTCCGGCAGCGTCTTTCCATGCTCTTTCCCATAGCGCCTAAACTCGTGATCGAGAACGGAACTCAGGGAATAGCTTTCGGTGAAAACCATGTCCACGCCTTCAAGATCCGGTAAAATGGAAGTCATGAACTCGTCTGTATGCGTGATCAGTTTATAATCAAACACCAGGCGGTTTTTGAAAAACGAACCCACGGTGAAATCCGGAAAGAGAATTGAGAAAAACACGAACCCGGAGACCACAGCTGCAAGGCCCATGATCTTTTTCAGTTTCTCGCCCAGATCCATTTCCGGAATGCGAAGACCTGCGGTCACGGCAAAGTACGGGGTCAGGAACAAAAGCCAGTGCAGGCCCTGCCCTCTTCCAAGAATCGCCGTTGTCCCGAAAATGACGACTGGAACCATCCAGAGAAAAAAGAAGAAACGATCGAGCTCCTTCAAGCGGGCATTGGTTTCAAAACCGGCTTCGAGGTCGATTTGAACTCTCGAAAAGAGCGGCCTCCAGAGATACGGAGTGCTGGCAAGCACCAGATAAACGAGAAAGAGACCGAAGGTCTGGAATACCGTTCCATCGTTCGCGTTCTGACGGGAAACGAGATTGAAAACAAAGTTTGCCCAGCAGTGCGTGCGGTTCCAGTAAAGGTGCTGAAACAAAAACGGAAGGGCGCCCGCAGCGAAGGAAATCACGTGAGTCCAGGTCTTGCGCTTCTGGAAGAGATACCAGAGCACGAAGGCTGGAAGCATGAGCAGAGCGAAGTACTTGGAAAGGAAAGCCGCTCCCCAGAGCGCACCCGAGAGAAAGAACTCAATGTTTCCAGATGCCTTCGTTTTTGAAAAAGCTGCGCGATAAAACAAAAGCGCGGAATAAAAACTGAAAAGCAGGAGTGGGATGTCGGGGAACATCAGCACGGAGACAAATGGAAGCGGGAGAAACAGGAAGATCCCTGCGATCATTGCCGCTCGACTTTTACTCATCGCCTCTTTCAGCCACTCATAAATCCCGAAGGCAATGAGGCCGATCGAAATCAGGTTCGGAAGACGAAGCCAGAAAGACGAACTTGAAACCTTTGAAAACGGAATCAACCACCAGCCGATCATCGGTGGCAGATCGTAATAACCACCTGCCGGATGCAGACCCCAGTAGAAATAATAAGCTTCGTCCCCGATGACCGGGAACAGAACCGCAATCAGAAGTTTGAGACAAAGTAGAACAACCGCCCATTTGAGCAGAGCGCGGGTCATCGTTTAATCTACCTTCAAGACCGCGAGGAATGCTTCTTGTGGGATCTCAACTGAACCCACTTGCTTCATGCGCTTCTTACCCTCTTTTTGCTTCTCGAGGAGTTTGCGCTTACGGGAAATGTCCCCGCCGTAACATTTTGCAGTCACGTCTTTACGGTAAGCAGAGATGGTTTCACGCGCAACGATCTTGGCACCGATTGCGGCCTGGATGTTGATCTGGAACATCTGGCGTTCGATCAGCTCGCGAAGTTTTTTCGCAAGTTCGCGACCACGAACGTGAGCCTTGTCCTTGTGAATGATGAGGGAGAGGGCGTCCACGTTTTCGCCGTTCAGGAGAATATCCATTTTTACGAGATCGGATGGACGATAATCAAGAAGCGAGTAATCCATCGAAGCGTATCCACGGGTCGAACTCTTCAAGCGATCATAGAAGTCGAAGACCATCTCGCCGAGTGGAAGTGCGTACACGAGAGTCACACGCTCTGCGGTGATGAAATCGAGTTTTTCCTGAACCCCGCGACGATCGTTGCAAAGTGCCATCACCACGCCCACGTATTCTGAAGGCATGTGGATGCTGAGACGAATGTAGGGCTCTTCAATGGTTTGAATCTGGATCGGGTCTGGAAGTTTTGCCGGGTTTTCGATCATGGAAACCTCACCGGAAAGTGTCGTGACCTTGTACACCACTGACGGAGCAGTGGTGATGAGGTTCATGCCGTACTCGCGCTCAAGGCGCTCCTGCACGACATCCATGTGAAGCATGCCGAGGAATCCGCAGCGGAAACCAAAACCAAGTGCCGTGGAAGTTTCCGGTTCGTAAGAAATCGCGGAATCGTTCAGACGGAGTTTTTCGAGTGCTTCTTTCAGGTTGTTGTAGTCTTCGGCCTGAACCGGATACAATCCGCTGAATACCATTGGCTTCGCTTCGCTGAAGCCTGAAAGAGGTTCAGTTGCGCCATCATGGAAGGACATCACGGTATCGCCGACCTTCATGTCGCGAACATCCTTGATTCCGCAGATGATCGCGCCCACTTCGCCGGACTTCACTTCGGCAACATCGTGGTACTTCGGCGTGAAGGTTCCGACTTTTTGAACTTCGTATTCCTTGCCGACGTGGAAGAGTTTGATCTTCATGCCGGGCTTGAGTGTTCCTTCGAATACGCGAACGAGCGCAATTACGCCCTGATACGGATCAAACCAGCTGTCAAAAATGAGCGCGCGAAGTTTTCCGTCATCGTCGTCTTTCGGCGGAGGAATATAGGCAACCACCGCTTCCAGAATCTCTTCGATCCCGATTCCGGCTTTTGCAGACGCAGGAACCGCGCGGGATACGTCGATCAATCCGATCGTGTCTTCGATTTCTTTTTTCGCCTTCTCAACATCGGCAGAAGGCAGGTCGATCTTGTTGATCACCGGGAATACTTCAAGATTGTTTTCGAGCGCGAGGAAAACGTTTGCCAGGGTCTGCGCCTCCACGCCCTGAGTTGCATCGACAACGAGAATCGCGCCTTCGCAGGCAGCGAGAGAACGGGACACTTCATAAGTGAAGTCCACGTGGCCCGGAGTATCGATCAGATTCAAAATATAGGTTTGTCCGTCTTTCGCCTTGTAGTTCAAACGCACGGCTTGTGCTTTGATTGTGATCCCGCGTTCACGCTCCAGATCCATGTTGTCCAGAAACTGAGCTTCCATCTCCCGCTTGGTCACCGTGCCGGTGAACTCGAGAAGGCGGTCCGCCAAGGTGGATTTACCGTGATCAATGTGGGCAATAATGCAAAAGTTACGAATATTTTTAGACATGAAATGTGTGGTCAAAGTAACAGGAAGATCCCCTGAATTCCACCTCGTATTGGGCATTCTGGATAAATATAGAGCAATGCATTAAATGTTTTAAACACCTGAGCTTTGACTGATTTTTTATAACGCGCCTCAACATAGTCGTCAAATCACTGGCGTTTTAAGAAGAGCCCTTGTGATCGCTTCCCCTGAAAAATGCGCGGTGCGGAATTTAGCTTAACAGGCGCCCGAAAGGGGAATAGAATGGAATACGGCATGAAACGCGGGTTTTATTTTTCCATTCTTTTTACAGTCGGAGCAGCGGTAACGCTTTCTTCGTGCGCAACTTTTGAAGGCGCCGAAGACAAGAAAAACCTCGACCAGCTGAAGACCGGGATGAGCCAGGCCAAAGTTCTCAATCTTTTGGGGACACCCGATTCCGTTGTTCGTGAACCGGCGAAAGACCGCTGGGTTTATGAATTCCGGACCGGAAACAAAAAAGGCCGCCACTTCTTCCTCGACTTCAAAAACAACGAGCTCTCCCAAACCGGTGACCTCAATGGGCGTGAAGTTGCTGCCGAAGAAGAATCTCGCACTCCTGGGACTTGCACGCAGTGGACGAATCCCGAAGAAACCAACGAACCTCTCTGCATACAATAAGTAAGTTTGGAAATTTTGGAAAATACAGTAACAGTTGAAATCAAGGATCTCGCGCGCGCGGGATCAGGCGTCGCAAAACTCGATACAGGTGCGGTTCTCTTCACCCCCTACACCCTCCCCGGAGATGTGATCGAAGCAAAGATCGTCAAATCGGAAAAAAACTA